>Ga0206873_1050_pt1 | contig 37612 bp, 32 predicted proteins | sample Alteio_BWOrgCont_11_FD_152631 | JGI IMG/M metagenome (GOLD analysis project Ga0206873, IMG submission 152631) | Enriched cells from forest soil in Barre Woods Harvard Forest LTER site, Petersham, Massachusetts, United States -... | ecosystem: Environmental > Terrestrial > Soil > Temperate forest >...
CTGCCATTGGTGATAGTATACCACCGGTGTTGCGTGTTTAATCCGAGAAAACCATGATTGTAAAAGAACCGGATAAGCGCTTGCGCATGAAAATCGAGCATCTTATCCATAGGCGTTGACCACAAGGCGGCGCTCATAGGGATAAGGTAACGCTGCAACATATCATCGCCAAACCCTTTTTCCGAAACATACTCTCCAATGGAATAGCTGGCATAGGTTGGATTATTCAAATCCTTAACCGACTCCTCATTGAAACGTGCAATCTGTTTCAACATGCGTATATGACGAAAGTTAAAAATATTTTTTCGCTGTGCAAAAAGCCCGTTCAGCCCTGAGCCGCAGAACTCCAAATTTGCCGGCTTGTATTGCACACTAAATGACATAGAGGTCTCATACGATGGGACATTTAACTCTTCAAATAACTTAATGAGTAAAGGGTAATTAACACGATTGAATACCATGAAGCCGGTATCAATGTTTATCTCTTTCCCCTCTTCATTAATGGTAATGGTATTGGTGTGGCCGCCGGCATAATTGTTCTTCTCATAAAAGAAAACATCGGCCTTTTTTTTAAAATAATGCCCGCAAGCCATGCCTGCTATACCGGTTCCAACAATCGCTATTTTCAAGAGATACTTATTTGTTAGTACTCACCCCCTGCCCCCTCTCTACCAGTAGAGAGGGGGTAAGTAATAATTTGACCACGAAGATAAGGTTATCCTTAATTCCAGAAATCCCAGGCAATTCCAAAGCGAAGGGTATGGTCCGGCATAGGATAATGCAAAGCGTAAAAATAATTGTAAGGCTCTATTCCTTCTGTCGCATTTTCATATTTCAGGAACATGCGGAATGTTTTTATGCGAAAAGAAATAAAGGGGTCAACATATAAATAGTTACCGAGTTTGGTTGAGTTTTCAAGGTAATATTGGTCAGTAACGGGCATATAGGCATATCCATAATAAGCGGTGTTGTAATAAAAATCAGCTCCTATTCTGAAAAACAACGCATGATGGAAAAGATAGCTCTCAAAGTAAACAGAGTTTTCGGTTACTAACTGTGGAAGCCTTAAAGGGACAGAATCGGCAACGTATTGCAGTTTTTCGGAAGTGGCCCAATGGAATTTATAAACTTTAAAATCTTTGGTAATCCCTGCACAATACACCATAAATGAAGGCCGGTACTGTTGAGGCATTGCGCCCGTATCAAAATATACCATGTTTTTCATTTGGGTAGCCTGGAGGGTTATACCCAGTTTCCATTTTTTATCATAATAAGTGAGTGTAGCGGCTGAGGTAGTTGTATTGGAAAAATTGTTCATCCAGTTAAAATTATTACCCTCATACAAATCATAAATAAACGGGATATTTTGGTAGGAATAAGAGCCGGAGAGTTTTAAAAACCGGGTAGAATCTAATTTCACACCAATTTGAATAACCCCCTGTTCATTGTCCTGTTGGCTACCGGCAAAAATATATTGTCCCGATGCGTCAAAAAGAATTCTTCCGCTGTCAAAAGAGTGGTAGATACGCGCATGCCCAATAAGATTATTATAAATAGTATCCTTAAAATTATACATATAAGTAAGTTGCTCCGTGCCATCCACATTGCCATATGCTCCCACGTAATTGCGGAAATATATCCATTGGTCTCTCACGCCTGCTTCCCAGCCCAGAAAGCTTGTCGATCCTTTACCTGAGCCGATAGAGAGGTCATTGTTGATCTCAGTATAGCGAAGTGAATCATACGTAATGGGAGAGTGATAAAAGGCACGGTAAAAAGTATTGTCGAGCGTATCATTGTCGGAAAAAACATTAGAGTGTCCGGCAATCTTAAAAGAATGTGAAATATAGAACAATGGCTTTTGTTTCAGCGAATCGGTATTTTTAAATCCTAAAAAATAATATTGCTGAAGTCGAACCGACTGTTCAAATATTTCCGTACTGGCATAGCTGAGATTTACAGGTACCGTCTGCCTGTCATTGTATACTGATTCGCCTATATCGGAGTCAGATAATATCCCGCCGTTCTGTTGGAATTTATATACATCATACATAATATCGGCAAATACGAGATAATGTTTGGTATGGTAGCTGGCGTCAATGGTAACCTGGTTTAAGTTGGTACTTTGGTTTAAATAAACTCCTTCGGAACGTATCCTTTTAAACCCGATGGAAATATCGAGGTTCTTCCCTATATTTTGGGCATGTGTAAATTGAAAAAACTGGTGAATCTGCGGGTCTGTAACGTAGTAAAATTGGGTATAAGGAGCTCGTGTATTGAAATATCTGACAGAGGAATCAGCATAAAAATAATTACTGACATAATTTTGCCCGTAAAAGAAACCCATAGGTTGCAAACCGGGATTAAAGACCACAGGAACATAAGGAAGCCCGGTATTACCAAGGGTGTAATGGCTGGTATAAATTTCAAAGTTATTGAGGGAAGTATCTGTAATATGCATATTCTGCCAACCATTCTGAGCCCAGATATTATAAGGCGCAAACATAGATTCGGTGTAGTAGTAAGTTACCGGAGCCTTAACTTTTGATCTTACCGTATCGCTTTTATCAGCCAGGGCAGGCCTGGCCCCCAATAACAGCAAAACACTAAAAATTAAGTATAGCCTGGCTTTCATTAATGCAAAAGAAGATTTAGTACAAAAGTACCCTTTGGGAAAGGAACTCTCAAAAATATAAAATTAGTTTTGTTTGATAATAAGGTTGAATTATTCTGTATTTGCATTTTCCACTAAGGTTTTTAAATAATCAGCACTTCTTTAACCTTAATAGATAAAATAATCTTATTGATTCTTCAAACCTTATTATTGCAACTCTCTTCCCCTCCAATAGGAGTAAATAATAAGTAGAAAAGAAAGACAGGCTAATTGCTAACCTTGACGGCCGCTATAATAAGAGCTTGAACCCCACCCCTGTTAGCGTACGTGCCTGAAACTTGCACATTTTCGGCAGGGTGTTTTCTTACTTCATCATAAGGGTCTTCGTTACTATGATTTGCTACAATAAGGTAGACCTTACCATCAGCGGTTAATATGCCTACCGGACCGTCATTTTTCAGGCAAGTCCCGGCACACATGGCATGTTTCGCTCCATGAGCGCCATGGTCCATATAACAATTCATATCAAGCACCTCGCCCGTAACGGTCATGGTATCGGTCGCTTTTTGGGCTGAAACTATAGTAGCTGAAAGGCTAAACGCCCCCGCCAGGATAGCAGCAGTCAGTAAATTAGTTTTTTTCATAGCTGATGGTTTTTATTAATCAAGTAAAGATACCGTGTAAAATTATATAAAAGAATAATTAACTAAATTTAACAACAGAAAAGTGCCGAAAGAGCCTCTTTTGCAAGATACTAAAAATAATTTTAATAAGAGATAACCGATAATTAAAAAATAATTTAATAAATTCGTCGCATGTCTTATTTACAGAGAAAATATTATATTTACCCTGAAAATAAAAAAGGAACGCTTAATGGGCAGAAAGGTTAAAGAAAACGAGTTAACGGACTATCTGAAGAAATTTTTTGGCTTTTCCAAGTTTAAAGACAGGCAGGAAGAGATCATTGAGAATGTATTGGAGGGAAAAGACACCTTTGTTATTATGCCCACGGGAGGAGGCAAATCATTGTGCTACCAGATGCCGGCATTACTCAGCGATGGAGTGGCCATTGTGGTATCTCCCCTGATAGCGCTGATGAAAAATCAAGTGGATATTCTCCGCACCTTTGGGACGGAAAAAGGGATAGCGCACTTTCTTAATTCTTCCCTTTCCAAACCCCAGATAACTAAAGTAAAAGAAGAAGTTATCAGCGGAGCTACGAAGTTGCTTTATGTCGCCCCTGAATCGCTTTCAAAAGAAGCCAATGTAGCTTTCTTCAAAAAGGTTAAGATTTCTTTCTTTGCCATTGATGAGGTACATTGTATTTCAGAATGGGGACATGATTTCAGACCCGAGTACCGTCGGTTACGCCCGCTTATAGAACAAATAGGCAGGGTGCCCATTATCGCTCTCACCGCCACTGCCACTCCTAAAGTGCAGGAAGATATTATAAAGAACCTTGAAATACAGGATGCCAAGGTTTTCAAATCGTCCTTTAACCGGGCTAACCTTTATTATGAGGTTCGCCCCAAGGTAAATACTGTAAAGGAAGTTATAAAGTTTGTCCGCCAACATTCAGGCAAGTCAGGTATTATATATTGCCTTAGCCGGAAAAAGGTGGAGGAAATTGCATCCACCCTGCAGGTGAATGGGATAAAAGCATTACCCTATCATGCAGGTATGGATAAACCTACCCGCGACCAGACACAGGATAAATTCCTGATGGAAGAAGTGGATGTAATGGTTGCTACTATTGCCTTCGGCATGGGTATTGATAAACCGGATATCCGCTATGTAATACACTACGATATTTCCAAAAGCCTTGAAAGTTATTACCAGGAAACAGGCCGTTCGGGACGTGACGGAGGAGAGGGTAAGTGCATTACCTTTTACAGTTACGATGATGTTAAGAAATTAGAAAAATTCCTGAAGGATAAGCCGGTAGCCGAGCAGGAAATAGGCAAACAACTTATACAGGAAACCATTGCTTTTGCTGAAAGTTCTGTATGCAGGCGCAAAATGCTGCTTCACTATTTTGGCGAGAAGTATGACGAAACAAACTGCGGCAGCTGTGATAACTGCATGCACCCAAAAACCAAGTTTGAAGGACAAGAAGACCTTGAGTTATTACTTGAAGTAATCACTCAAACCAAGGAGAAATTTAAGGCAAAACATATTGTAGATATACTTACCGGAGACCTAAGTTCGACTGTAAAGTCATATAAGCATGATCAGCTGGAAGTGTTCGGGCAAGGAAATGATGATGGCAAGGATGAAAAGTTTTGGAATGCCATTGTACGCCAGGCTTTGGTGCTGGATTTTGTTATTAAAGATATTGAAAGTTACGGGGTCCTGAAAATGAGCCAGGAGGGTAAAGACTTTTTGAAGAAGCCTTATTCCGTTATGCTTACCAAGGACCATGACTATGCCGATAATGATGATGACGAAGAAGAAATTGTGATGGCAGGCGGGCAAAAAGGCGGCAGCGCCCTCGATTCTACCATGTATTCTTTACTTAAAGACCTTGTTAAGGCGACGGCGGCAAAATTAAATTTGCCTCCCTTTGTTGTTTTCCAGGAAACATCGTTGGAAGAAATGGCTACTCATTACCCTGTCAACCTGGATGAGCTTTCTAAAATTACAGGTGTTGGTGTGAATAAGGCTGAGAAATTCGGTAAGCCATTTGTAGAGTTGATCGCCAAATACGTTGAGGAGAACGAGATTGAACGTCCGCAGGATATTATTGTAAAATCGGTAATTAATAAATCGGGCTTAAAGGTTTATATCATACAAAGTATTGACCGCAAAGTGAACCTGGAAAATATGGCAAAAGCTAAGGGGCTTACACTGCCTGCCCTGATTGATGAAATTGAAAGCATAGTATCTTCGGGAACGAAAGTAGATATCGGTTATTTTGTAAATGAAGTGCTTGACCGGGAACGGCAGGACGAAGTGTTCGATTATTTCCGTGAATCGGAAACGGACTCATTAGAAGATGCGCTGAAAGAACTCGGTGAAAACGATTACTCTGAAACAGACTTGCGCCTGATGCGCATTAAATTTATTGCGGAGATGGGGCATTAAAGGAGGAGAAAGTGAAAAGGAGAAAGTGAAAATATATTGTCGTTTGAAAGAAATATTCTACTGCAAAAAATTGCAATAGGATTGGAACAATCCAAGCAAGATAAAACAAAGTCAGCTTTAGAAGCTAGGAAGAGTTTGAAGAAATGGGTGGAATAAAATGTGCTGATTACTTCCCATACATCAATATTGCCATGCCGACGTAATTCAAAAGATCTGCATCGCAACTTTTTTCTCCTAAACGTACCACAATCATATTTTCATCAGGTATAACGAAAATATATTGCCCTGAAAATCCCCAGGCATAAATTACTTTATGCTTTCCAACCCAATTTATCCATAATTGGTAGCCATAGTACCACTCCGTATGCCCTTTGGTTGCATCAAGTATATATTCCTTAGGCACTATTTGCTTGCCATCGCATTTGCCCGAGTCAAGGATCAATTTGCCAATGCGGGCAAAATCCCGGGCGTTGGAATAAAAATTGCAAAATCCTTTCTCAATACCACCTTTATGGTCTAAGCTCCAAAACGCAGGTTCTTTCGCTCCAATTGGTTTCCAAAGTTTATCCGATGCATATTCACTTACTGTTTCCCCGGTAGCAATTGTCAGTATGTCCGTTAATAATACAGTATTGCCACTTTGGTAGCTAAAGATAGTCTCCGGTTTATCTACACAATGTTTTTTTAATGTAACCCATAAAAGATTATCTCCATAAAGTGCTTTCGCGGGATATCCCCAGGGGTTGCCATAACTCTCTCCAAAACGTATTCCGGAGCTCATGGTAAGCAAGCCTTGTATAGTAAGCAAGGTATCCAATCCTTTATTGTACGATGGAATAAGATCACTTACTTTTTCATGCACACTTTTAATTTTCCCTTCTCCTATAGCAATCCCTGTAAGCAGGCTGACAATACTTTTCGCCATAGACCAGGAGTTGGTATGCGAGGTATCGGAGTAATGGCTAAAATATTTTTCATAACAGATAGAATCATCTTTAATAATGAGGTAGGCAGCCGTTTTGTGCTTTTTCATATAATAACTATATGCAGAACTCATCAACATTTTATTATAATGTTTTGAAGTATCCCACGTTTGCGGGCTTCCTGCGGCAACAACACGATTATTGAAAATGCGATACCCGCGTATGTCAGGAGTTATCCTGAACTTAAAATAAGTATCGCCTGCTCCTTTTAAAAGATAATGATTCTTGCAGCCTAAAATAAGAATACAAAAGAATAAGAAACTTATCCTAAAAGACCCCTTGATAATGCCGGTTTGCCTTCTCACCGACACTATTTTATCACTCCCAATTCCTTTCCGATTTTTGTAAATGCTGCAATAGCTTTATCTAAATGGGCCTGTGTATGCGCTGCCGAAAGCTGCACCCGTATTCTTGCTTGTCCTTTAGCTACCACAGGATAAAAGAAACCGATTACATAAATGCCTTCCTGCAAAAGCCTATCAGCCATGGTTTGTGAGAGTTTGGCATCATACAACATAACAGGCACTATGGGATGTATTCCGGGCTTAATATCAAACCCCGCTTTGGTCATCCCTTCGCGGAAATAAAGTGCATTATTCATTACCTTATCGCGTAGCTCAGTAGTCTTGCTTAATACATCAAGCACCCCGATTGCCGCTCCGGTAATAACCGGCGCCAATGAATTGGAGAATAAATAAGGTCGCGAGCGCTGACGGAGCATATCTATAATTTCTTTTCGTCCGCTTATATAGCCACCCATAGCGCCTCCAAGAGCCTTGCCCAACGTCCCGGTGAGAATATCTATTTTGCCCATCACATCGTTATACTCATGTGTGCCTCTGCCTGTCTTTCCGACAAACCCGGTAGCATGGCTGTCATCCACCATTACTAGGGCTTTGTATTTTTCCGCGAGAGCTACAATGTCTTTCAGTTTAGCTATAAAACCATCCATAGAGAAAACTCCATCGGTAACTATAATCTTAAACCTGTCAGCAGAAGCAGCTTTCAGTTGCGCTTCCAAATCCGCCATATCGGAGTTTTTATAGCGGTAGCGTTTTGCCTTGCAAAGACGTACCCCGTCAATGATAGAGGCGTGGTTCAACTCATCAGAAATGATAGCATCCTGTTCCCCGAATAAGGGTTCAAAAACCCCGCCGTTAGCGTCAAAGCAGGCGGCATATAATATAGTATCATCCATTTGCAGGAAACGGGAAATCTTTTCCTCCAGCGTTTTATGAATGTCCTGTGTGCCGCAAATAAACCGCACCGAAGACATACCGTACCCATGTGTGTCAAGGGCCTTTTTTGCTGCCGCAATAACATCGGGGTTAGAAGACAACCCCAAATAATTATTGGCACAAAAATTAAGTACGGGCGATTCATGAATCGCCCCTCCGACCTTTATTTCTGCCCCTTGCGGACTTACAATGATACGTTCACGCTTATATAATCCGGCTTCTTCAATATTTTTTAGCTCCGTTTGGAGAGTGGAATAAAATGTTTCGTTTGACATAATGATGGGTTATTGGAAAGCAAATTTAACAAGGATGCTGAATGAAAAGGAAAATCAATGCAAATTATTAAGAAAACCTCTAATTAATAAAATCTCCTAACTTTGTATTGTGGTTACTACATCTATTCAAAATACAATTAAAACTACTGTGCGTTCGGTAATTCCTGACGCAAGAGTACTTTTATTTGGCTCCATGGCTCGCGGAGATGCTAACAGAGATAGTGACTATGATGTTCTTGTAATCATACCAACGACTTTGCCACCGAGAGAAAAGATAAGCTGGAAGGGAAGAATTCATAGAGCCTTGGTTTACGCATTAGATGCTCCCGTTGATGTTCTATTAAACAGTGAGGAAGAAATAGAATGGAAAAGCGATGTGCCCGGTCATATTATCAGATGGGCATTGAAAGAGGGTGTTGAATTATGAGAAAGAACAAAAGCGAAATCATTAAGGAATGGTTTGAAAAAGCAGACAATGATTTGCTTTCAGCCAGGAGACTTATGGAAATACCTCCTCCTATACTTGATACAGCTTGCTTTCATTGCCAGCAGGTAGTTGAAAAATATTTGAAGGCATACCTTATATACCAGGGAAAGGATATTATCAAAACTCACGATGTTACGTTACTCTTAAAATCCTGTTCAGAATTTGATTATGGTTTTGAAAGTATTAATATGAAGAATTTGGAAGATTTTTCCGTTGACATTCGTTACCCGGATGATGCCCTTATACCCTCATTAGAAGAAGCAAAAGAATATCTCCAAATAGCTGAAGACATCAAAGAGCTAGTTCGCAAAAAAATAGATTTGGGTAGCCTATAAACTCAATTCTCCCCCAAAAACGAATCCCAGCCCTTAGCCGAAAGAGGATGTATTTTCCCTGTTTTATCACGGAAAGAAACGCCTTGTGCCGGAGTAACTATTTCACCAATGCGGGTTATTTTATCCGAACTTTTAAGCTTCTCGAAATCCTTTTTTGAGAGGGTAAAAAGCAATTCATAATCTTCTCCCCCGCTTAATGCAAATGACATGGCAGAATTCTTTCCGGATGTATCCCCCTTGGAAAATTCTTCCGCAACCTTTTTCACATTTTCATTTATAGGTATGCGTTCTTCATCAATGATACAGCCAATACCCCCAGTCCCCCCACGGGGGGTTAAGGGGTCGCATAAATGATGCACCTCTGATGAAAGCCCGTCAGAAATATCAATCATTGCCGTCGGGATAATAGTATGGGTTTTAAAAAGCGCTATAATATCCACCCTCGCCTGCGGCATTAATTGTCTTTTTAATACATAATCGTAGCCTGTCAAATCCGGTTTTGCTTCGGGGTCGTTGGCAAACATTTTTTTGCCCCTGTTTAAAATCAGTAAGCCGGAATAAGCGGCTCCGAGGTCACCGCTTACACATACAATATCGCCAACCTGGGCTGTATTGCGGTAAGTAACTTCATTCTTCTTAGCCTTGCCTAAGATGGAAATGCTGATTACCATTCCGCTGTTGGAAGAAATGGTATCGCCGCCTACTAAATCTACCCCATATTCTTCGCACGCATAACGCATTCCCTTGTATAATTCTTCCAAAGCCTCTACCGAAAACTGGTTGGAAATGCCTATGGATACAGTGAGTTGTGTAGGCGTTCCGTTCATAGCGCATATATCGGAAACATTTACCGACACAGCTTTATACCCCAAATGCCGGAGAGGAGTATAGGTCAAATCAAAATGAACTCCTTCCGCCAGCATATCGGTTGAGAGAAGAATTACCTCGTCTTTGCCGGGCTCTATAACAGCTGCATCATCCCCTACTCCTTTGATGGTAGATGGTTGCTTGAGTACAATTTTTTCTGTAAGCCTTTTGATAAGACCAAACTCACCCAGCTTGCCTACCTGGGTATAAGATTGTTTTGAATCTTCTCCGGCAGCAGGATTTTCAGTTTCCACTTGTCTTAATTTTTTGTTCTATGGCAGTAGTTGAGAATCCGGGCAGGTAGTCTATTACAATTACTTCTCCACCTCTTGCTTTTACAGTATCATACCCTGCAATCTGTTCCGGCTTCCAGTCTCCGCCCTTAACAAGCACATCAGGCTGAACTTTTTGAATCAGTTCTGCCGGAGTATCCTCATCAAATAAAACAACGGCTGAAACATGATGTAACGATGCCAGTATCAAAGCTCTTGAATCCTGATCTTGTATAGGCCTGTTATCGCCCTTTTTAAGTTTCTTGACAGAGGCGTCGGAATTTAATCCCACTACCAGAATATCTCCCAAATCCGCAGCCTGAGCGAGATAGGTTACATGGCCCTTGTGCAAAATATCAAAGCAGCCGTTCGTAAAAACTATTTTATTGTCTTTAAATTTCCATCTGGCAATGGCCCTTTCAAGGTCTTCCCATTTATAGATTTTAGACTGTATGAACTCCGGTTTTGTCATTCTTGTTAATTATTGGCAATAGTAGTAATGAAACAAGTCCCAAAGCTACAATTAAAATAAACTGCGAGCCCCAAAGTATCCATGCGAGGGTGAAGGCTATTGACTGGGAAATAAAATAAATATGGGTTAATACGCTAATTACAAGCCATTGATATGCGCCTATGCCACCCGGTGTGAAAATTACCCCAACGGTTCCGAAAATCAATACCACAAGTGCATCGGATAAGGTGAGATGAGAAGTTTCACTAAAGCAGAAGAAGCATACATAAAGCATTAGCAGATATAATATCCATATTGCAACGGAATAGAACCAGAAAAGCAATGGTCTTTTTAAATTGGCTACGCTTTTTATTCCTTCCAAAAGATTATTAATGAATTTACGGGCGAATCCAAAGAGATGATCTTTTTTCTTATACAAAAACCATGCTCCGCCAATTACTACAACAGCTACAACAATAAGAATTATAGGATTGCTATGCTTTATTGAATCCCATTTACCTGTAATAATAACAGTCGCTTTATTTTTTACAATGATATACACCTTACTGAAACTCAATAAGAGCATCAATAAAAAGAAGAGGAGCATCATAAACAAATCTATCACCCTTTCAACAACAACAGTCCCAACCAGCCCTGCGAATGATATTTTTTCGTATTTGCTCAATACACCGCAACGTGAAACTTCACCGAGGCGCGGTAAAGCGTAGTTTGCCATATATCCAATTAGTACAGAAGCAAAGGTATTTGCAATACCGGGGTTTATCCCCTTCTCTATCCCCTTCTCCCCATAAATGGGGTTGGGGGATGGATTGGGGAGGGGTTCTATGAGCATCCTCCAACGTACTGCCCGAAGGAAATGGCTCAACACGCCTAATGCAAGCGCCAACGCAACCCAAAAATAATTAGCATTGACAGCAGCCAGCTTAATGTTTTTCCAGTCATCGGGAGTAATTTTGCGCACAATGAGATAAACGAGCGCAACCCCTATCCCTAAGAAGAGTAGAAATTTCAGAACGTTTTTTAGAAACGGGTTCAATCTATTTCTTGAGTTTATTCGTCTGGCTGTCAGGATATATCACAACAGGCTTATACGTTTTAGCTTCCTCGGGACTCATATGAGCATACGAAATAACAATCACCAAATCGTCCACAACGGCTTTACGGGCTGCCGGCCCATTAAGGCATATAATACCGGAACCCCGCTTGCCTTTTATCACATACGTTTCCAGCCTTTCACCATTATTGAGGTTTACAACCTGCACCTGTTCATTCTCTATAATAGAAGATGCTTCCATTAAGTCTTCGTCAATAGTGATACTGCCCATGTAGTTCAGGTTAGCCTCGGTAACCCTTACCCGGTGGATTTTTGATTTTAAAATAGTTAACAACATAGGCCGCAAAATTAGTTAAATTAAGGGATTATGAAACAGGAGTTCTATTTTAGCTTATTCTTTGGGAGTTATTACCGGAGTTTTTCTCCTGCAATTCCAGGAAACCGCGTATGATTTTATATTTACTCTATTTTGCTAAACTGAATTTCCCGTTTGCGTCAGTAAAACACGTTTTTTGCGTTTGTGACATATCATTCATAAATTATTGATAATAAATATATTAAATGCAATATACCGGCATTATGGAGCAAAAGGCACTGACACAATTTATAATATATCTATATTGATTATATTCGACATATATATAATTTATTATACTGTTATTTCGCCGGTAGATTGAGCAGGTAAAGCTTATTTTTGATGATTTCTTTCCTTTTCGTAGCTTTGCCTATCTGTGATAAGTAATAAAACTAAAAAAAACCGGTTCGTGAATAGAATAATTTCATCCCTAAAGAAAAATCAAACTAAGGCAGCAATCTTCTCATTTTCAATAGTTTTTATATGCTGTAAAAGCGCTCAATACCTTGCGCCAAGCAATGCCGATGTTACAGTTGCCAAATCGCATTGGTCAGGCGCTACACTCGATCAATTAAACCAGGGATATTCTATCTATTCCGACAAATGCACTGAATGCCATGGCATGAAGAAACCGGAGGACTTTTCGGTGGAAGATTGGAATAAAATAATGCCCTCTATGGGGAAGAAAGCCCGGTTAGACTCCAATCAGTATAACCTTGTTTACCACTACATTCTTGCTAAGCGCGAGACAGTACTTGCCTCCAAAAAGTAGAATTTCAGCCCAAAATTCATACCCCTATCAGGGGTTTTACCATATTTTAATAGCTTTGCAGGTCTTTATAAAGTAAACTTACGATTATGCAAACACTTTCATCGCGCCTTGGCCGACTTTCCGAATCACAGACTATAGCCATGGCGAGACTAAGCCGTGAACTGAAAGCTAAAGGGATAGATGTAATTAATCTTAGTTTGGGAGAACCCGATTTCCCAACACCTACCCCTATAAAGGAGGCCGCCAAAAAAGCCATTGACGAAGATTTTAGCCATTATACACACGTTTCGGGTTATCTTGAGTTACGCCAGGCCATTGCCCAAAAGTTCAAAAGAGATAACAATCTTCATTTCGATGCAGACCAGATAGTAGTGTCTACGGGCGCAAAGCAATCCATAGCCAATGTAGTTTTAAGCATTATAAATGCCGGCGATGAGGTGATTCTTCCGGCTCCGTACTGGGTGAGTTATTTGGATATTGTAAAACTGGCAAATGGCAAAGCTGTATTTGTAAATGCCGAAATTGAAAATGATTTTAAAGTTACCGCTAACCAATTAGAAAAGGCTATTACGCCCCAAAGCAAGCTGATGATATTCAGTTCTCCGTGTAACCCTACGGGATCAGTTTATACCCAAAAAGAACTGGAAGAAATTGCAGAGGTATTTGCAGCTCACCCGAATATCTATATTATTGCAGATGAAATTTATGAGCACATTAATTTTATAGGCGAACACCATAGTATGGGTACAATAAGTTCTATAAAAGACAGGGTAATTACCGTAAACGGCCTTTCAAAAGCCTTTGCCATGACAGGCTGGAGAGTAGGTTATATGGGCGCTTCCAAAGAAATTGCCAAAGCCTGTGATAAAATACAAGGCCAGGTAACATCGGGAACATGCTCCATAGCCCAGAAAGCGGCTTATACGGCAGTGTTGCTTGACCCATCTATCACTTATTCCATGCGCGACACATTTAAAAAGCGAAGAGACAGAGTCCTTTCCCTGATGAAAGATATTCCCGGGATGAAAACCAACATTCCCGATGGAGCATTTTATATATTCCCCGATATCACTTATTATCTCGGAAAGTCGTATGAGGGAAAACCCATAAAAAATGCTACCGACCTCTGCTTTTATCTTCTCGATAAAGCCCGCGTTGCATTGGTTCCCGGCGCAGCTTTTGGCAGCGACAATTATCTCCGCCTCTCCTACTCCGCTTCAGAGGAAGTGTTAGTGGAGGCATTGAAACGGATGAAAGAGGCACTGGCGCAATTGAAGTAAAAAGTTTATAAAGTAGAAAGTTCATAAAGTAAAAACCGCACGAAACTTGATGAATTTAAATAAAATATTTGACTCATTCAATAAACTAAAGGTTCTCATCATTGGCGATTTAATGCTGGATGTTTACTATTGGGGAGATGTAAGCCGCATTTCGCCCGAAGCACCGGTTCCAATTGTGGCAGTAAGTAAAAAAGAAAGCCGCATGGGAGGCGCGGGTAATGTTGCTGTTAATATAAAAGCCATGGGAGCCACGCCGATTTTATGCAGTGTTATCGGCAATGACTCCAATGGGGAGCGCCTGGTTAAAATTTTAAAAGAAAAGAAATTTTCGACAGAAGGAATAATAGTTGCCGAAGACCGCCCTACTACAACCAAGACGAGAATTATCAGCAGTAATCACCACATTGTAAGAATTGATGATGAAACAGAAGAAGACATTGACGATACAGCAGCTAAAAAGCTTTTAGCCCGGATACAAAAATTTATCGAAGGTGGTAAAACGGATGTTATCATCTTTGAAGATTACGACAAGGGTGTTATCTCTCCTGCCATAATCAATAAGGTTATTGCGCTTGCAAAAAAACACAACATCCCCACAGTGGTTGATCCTAAAAAAAGAAATTTTGCAGCCTACAAAGAGGTGACCTTGTTCAAACCGAATTTGAAAGAATTAAGGGAAGGCCTTAAAGTAGAAGTGCAGCCGGGAAATTTGCAACAAGTGAAAACTGTTACTGAACAATTGCGAAAAAACCAAAAAATCAGCCATGTACTCGTCACGTTATCTGAACATGGAGTATTTATTAATTCCGATAAAGAAAAGAAATTGGTGCCGGCACATATCCGCAAAATATCGGATGTTTCAGGTGCGGGAGATACTGTTGTAAGTGTGGCAGCTCTGTGTTGCGCTCTCCGCTTACCGCCTTTTGAAATTGCTTTTTTATCAAACCTCGCAGGAGGACAGGTATGTGAAAAGACAGGAGTTGTTCCGGTAAATAAAGAACAACTATTGGAAGAAGCTCAGCACTTCATGAATGGGAAAAAATGAGCGCTGCTTCTCCCATAATACCTTACAATGACCTTAACCTTGGGAAAAAGGAGCAGGTAAGAAAAATGTTCAATACCATTGCCGGAAGGTACGATTTCATGAACCGGCTGCTCACCCTGCGTATAGACGTTTTATGGAGAAGGAAAGCTGTTAAACTGGTAAAAAAATATGCCCCCGGAAACATTCTTGATATTGCTACCGGTACCGGAGATTTTGCAATAGAGCTTGCAAAACTTTCACCTAAAAAAATTACAGGTATTGACATTGCTGAAAAAATGCTTGAAATCGGAAGAAAAAAAGTAAAACAAAAAGGATTATCTTCCAAAATAGAATTAATGGAAGCAGACTGTGAAAATTTGCCTTTCCCTGATAATACCTTTGACCTGGCTTCTTCTGCATTTGGAGTACGGAATTTTGAAAACTTAACCAAAGGATTATCTGAAATACACAGGGTACTAAAACCGGGTGGACGGGTATTAATCCTCGAGGCTTCAGAACCTGTCAATATGCCATTCAAAAAACCATACAAAGTATATATGAGCAGGATTTGTCCTGCTATCGGCGGAGCATTTTCAGAAAATAAAGCATACGATTATCTGAACCGCTCAGTAGCCGCATTTCCATCCGGAAAAAATTTTGAAGCAGAACTGGCAAAAGCTGGGTTTACAGATACGCAATCTATACCCCTAAGCATGGGGGTTACTTCAATTTATATTGCAAAAAAAGAAGATGACAGGAAATAAAAACCTAACGGAACCGTTATCTACGAATATGCTTAACCGGGTACACTCATTCTTTTTCACATTATTAAAGCGAAAGCACCGCTACAAATACGCACTGGTTTCGCTGATACTCCTATTTTCATTGGAAGCGAAAAGCCAGGAGACCATCAACCTACCGGCTTATACTCATCAATATTTACATTTTGGATTTATCATTGGAATTGACTGGGCAAATTTTGTTATAGATCCTAAACCCAATTTTCCAAAGTTTGACACCCTGCGAACCATTCGTTCCGCTCCCCAAACAGGCTTTGCTTTAGGTATTGTTTCAGAGATTAAATTGACAAAGTATCTAAAGATCCGATTTGTTCCTGCATTGGCGTTTTCAGACCGGGAATTGGAATATTATTTCCAGGGTGTGGATACTTTTACCGTTACCAAGCAAACACAATCGGTATTCCTGAATTTCCCCGTTGACATAAAACTGATTTCAAAAAGACTGAAGAATTTTGAAGCCTACGTGATAGGCGGTGGGGAATTTGCAAGGGATCTTTTCTCCCAGAAAAATGTTAACCAGCAGCTTGCCGGGGTTAATGCTACGGTACGCTTACTGCCTAACGACTGGTATTACGAAGCAGGGGGCGGACTTGAATTTTATCTGCCCTATTTTAAATTCGGAATTGAATTGAAAATATCACAGGGAATCAAGAACCTTCTTGTGCCTGATAATACTATTTATACGGAGTCTATAGAGACTCTCAAGTCAAAAATATATCTCTTGTCTTTTACGTTTGAAGGATAAGATTAGGCTTCTGCCGGCACTTCTATTTTAGCTTGTGTTTTTTCAATCGCATTCATGCCGCCTTCCACATTGGTAAGGTTTGTAAATCCGTTCTTTTCCAGTATTGAAACGCCAGCCATAGAACGGTATCCACCCTTGCAGTAGACGTAATAATGGGCATTTTTATCAAGTGTTTTCAATTGCTCCGTCAGTTTGCCAAGTGGTATTGTAATAGCATCCCTCACGGTTCCCTGCATAACTTCACTTTCATTTCTTACATCGAGGGGCTGACCTTCTTTTTCAATATTCTTTGCAAATTCTTCCGCAGTAATGGAATGTACGCTCTTCGCTTTTTGCCCCGCTTCTTTCCATGCAGCCACTCCACCTTTCAAAAACCCCTTCACCTTATCATATCCTACCCTTGCAAGCCTCATTACCGACTCCATTTCTTTGCCTTCAGCGCAAACTAAAATAAGAGACACATTATCAATAATAGTACCCGTCCAAACTGCAAAATCGCCATTCAGACCTATATTTATGGAGCCGGGAACGTGTTCTTTAGCATATTCTGCGGCTGTTCGCGTATCAAGTATAGTAGCCCCCGCTTCTTTTTCTCTTATAAAATCGGCAACAGTGAGTGCATTTACATTATGTCCCAACAGGCTGTCCATATCTTCTTCGTAACCGTTGCGGTTTATTTTAGCATCCATAAAGAAATATTTGGGAGGCGTTGGCAAGCCTGAGACCATCATTTTAATAAACGCCTCACGATCCATCGGCTGGAGCGCATAATTGGCTTTTCTTTGAGCGCCAATGGTGGTAGTGGTTTCTTTCCCGATATTTTTACCACATGCAGAACCCGCACCATGACCGGGATATACAACTATATCATCTGACAACTTTTTTAGTCTTTCAACCGAATCATACATCTTAAATGCAAGCTCCTCCCGTGTCAACTTTTCATTAGCTGCAAGGTCAACCCTGCCTACATCGCCTACAAACAAAGTATCTCCTGAAAAGAGCGCATATGCTTTTCCATTTGCATCTTTGGCCAGAAAAGAAGAAGATTCCAAGGTGTGACCGGGTGTATGAAGAACTTGTATCTTCTCATTACCCAGCGGAAATTCCTGCATGTCATTAGCGACTATAATATCGTAACTAGCCTTTGCAGTAGGGCCATACACAATCTTTGCGCCTGTTTTTTTAGCAATATCAATATGTCCTGAAACAAAATCGGCATGGAAATGCGTTTCAAAAATGTATTTTATCTTGGCATTTCTTGCGGCAGCAATATCCAGGTAAGCCTGAATATCCCGCAAGGGGTCAATGATAGCGGCCTCCCCTTCCGATTCAATATAATATGCAGCCTGTGCAAGGCATCCGGTATAAATTTGCTGTATGTACATATCGGTTATATTTTATGCAAATTTAAGAAAGAAAAGATTAGGGATAGAAGCACAATGTAAATGGTACGATTGCTTCGTTCCTCGCAATGACGAAATAACGCTCTGTACGTCATTGCGAGGAACGAAGCAATCTCTGTAAAAAAAGAATCCCTAAAAGTCTAATCTCCCCCTAGTCTTCTTCTTTTCAGAATGAATTTTCTTTGACTTTAGCCTTTTTAACTTACTTTGCCTGCTACGTTTAGTCGGAATACGTTTCTTTTTCTTTTTAAATGCCCTTTCCAAAAGCACATAAAACTTTTCCATCGTATTCTGTTTATTTAAAAATTGGCTCCGGTCTTCTTGAGACACTCTTTTCAGAATACCTTCTTTATTAATAAAACCACTTAATTTTTGGGTGATTAAACTTTTTTGTTCATCATTCAGCAGGGAAGAATTCAAATAGTCAAAATGAAGTTCTACCTTCGTGGACAATTTATTGACGTTTTGACCACCTTTGCCACTACTTCGGCTTGTAGTAAACTTCCATTCGGAAGAAAAATCAGTGTTCCTGATGTTATACATTCCACAAAAGTACGGAAAAGCTTTTTTGTACTCACCTCCTCCAGTGGCTTTGTCATGTTAATCCTGCCTAAGGCGGGAGAAACATCTGGTAATACAGAGATTCCTCACTCCGTTCGAAATGACAGGGGTTTCTATTATGCAAAGGGAAGGGAAGGTGCGGGCTTTGCCCGCACCTTCCCTTCCCGAAATCTCTTATTAACACTGTCATTCCGAACGGAGCAAAGCGGAGTGAGGAATCTCCTCCCGCAGAATTCCAGGTGGATATGTTACAAATACATGGGGAAACTTTTGATGTCCCTATTGTTTCCTCTTTTGTTTTCCTATTGTGCATTTGCCCAAACCCCTCAAGAATACTACTCGAATAAACTGGCTACTTATTTTTCCAAAGACCATAAACTAAAAGATTTAGTATCCATAAACAAAGATGGGATTTCGATTCCTTCCATATCTTTAAGCTGGAATGAAGTTAATGCGCTAGCTCCTGTCATCAGTAATATTTCAGAGCCTGAACTAAAAAAACTTTTACTGGATAAAAGAGATAGTTTGAGTTATTACCTCGAAAAAGATTCTGTCAAGAAAAGAAACATGCCGCACTCACTTAAGGGCATGAAAATAGCCATAGATCCCGGTCATATAGGAGGAGCATATCACATGGGAGAAACGGAAAGCCGCTGCATGACGCTTGCATTAGACAGTTCTAAACAAATTCAATTGGTGGAAGGCAATCTCACTTTTTTTACAGCGCTTTTATTGAAACAAAAGTTAGACAGCATGGGCGCCGATGTGATGCTTACAAGATCTGATACAGGCTTGTCTTCACTCGGAATAACTTTTTTTGAGTGGAAGGAAAAAGTGAAAAACAAAACATATCTCGACAGCCTTATTGAGAATAACCTTATCTCGGAAAAGGGCGTGATGATGCTTAATAAACATTTACCTGATAAAGTTTTATTCACCGATGTCTTCAGCTCAATAGATATGGCTGCACGCGCCAGAAAAATAAATGCTTTTAATCCGGATATAACAGTTATTATTCACTATAATGTAAATGAAAAAAACCTGGGCTGGAAGCACACAACAGATAAGGATTACGTAATGGCATTTGTTCCCGGTTGCCTGACATCTGAAAATATAGAAACCCTTTCCGGAAGATTAAATTTTCTACGATTATTAATCAGTCCAGACATAGAAAATTCCGTTAGCCTTTCATCAGCAGTTGTGAAAAATATTTCCAATAAATTACATGTTCCGGTTGTCCAAAATACCGATGCCACCTATCTTACAGAGCATTGTCTTTCTACACCTGCAAAAGGAGTTTATTCCCGTGATTTAGCGCTGACACGACTTATCAAAGGCACATTGGTATATGGCGAACCGCTTTACCAGGATAATAATGAAGAATGCGTTTTACTTACCGCTAAAAATTCCGAAAGAATAAAATTAGTGGCTGAAGCTTACTACGAGGGGATAGTGGAGTATGTGGTGACGGCAAGTCATTGACTTTTTAAGAAACCGCTTTTTGTGTATTATCTTTGTATTACCCGCTAAAGCAAAAATGCGTCGGCGGGCATTATGAATCAGAAAGTGGTAGCAACCCGACAAATATTTTTTGAAGCATTATTTAGACCCCTCTATTGCATTTCATTGCATTTAGCAATAGAATATTTTGCAATATGCTCATTTTCAGTAAGTCTTAAAAACAAGTTTCATTGCATTCTATTGCAATTCCATTGCTTTTTTATTGCTATTTCATTGCTATTTTTCTGCTATTCTTCTGCTATTTTTATGCGCATTATAGCTATACATAAGTGAGTTCTTACAACATCAATTTTTATAGTTCTACAATTTTATATAATTCTGTAAAAACGAAATAATGAAAATCGCAATTAAAATAAGCAAGAATAGTATTTCCTTAAAGAATGCAAATATTGATTTGAGGGAGTACAAAGAAGACATAGCCGATTTTGTGGTGGGATTAAAAGCTCATACAATTTTGTCCACCGATGAGTTTATTCCCTGGGAAAAGGTAAAAAAGGATTTACAAAAGAAAAATAAATCTCTGTGAAACTCTAATTGCTCTGTGCGCTCCGTGTTGAAAGAAAATTCTTACTGCGGGTCCACATCAATCTTAATCCTTGTCTTTGCATAATCTTTTCCCTTTTTCAGAAATAAATTTACTGAGTCAAATACCATCTCTTTCATTTTAAGAGAATATTTATCTCTCTCTATTTTTAATAATAATTTTTTCTGGTAATAATTTTGCACTTTAGTAACGAGTGGGTATTCCGGACCCAATACCCGGTCACTGCCAAATCTTTTTTTCAACGCATCAGCAAGTATAGGTGACATGGCATCCAAATCTTCCTGGTTCCGGTGGCTCAGGGTTATTTCTATCAGGCGTGTAAATGGCGGATAAGAAAAGTTTTTTCGTTCTTCAATCTGGTCGTGATACATACCAATATAATCATTCCCAACAACCCTTGCAATAACCGGGTGATGCGAATTATACGCCTGTACTACCACTTTGCCGCGCTTATTTTTTCTTCCCGCACGCCCACTTACCTGTGCCATCATTTGGAATGTTTTTTCCGTTGAGCGAAAGTCGGGAAAATAAAGACCTACATCAGCATTGAGGATTCCGACTATACTCACGTTATCAAAATCGAGTCCTTTGGTTACCATTTGCGTGCCAACTAATATGTCCACTTTCCGCTCTTCAAATAAATTAATGATATTGGCATGAGCATTTTTAGTTCTCGTGGAATCAAGGTCTAATCTTGCTGTGCGGGCTTTCGGAAAAAATACAGAAAGTTCTTCTTCCACTTTTTCAGTGCCGAATCCTTTTGTCTCAATTAAAGGGCTTCCGCAAGCAGGACAAATTTTCGGCAGCGCTATGGAATACCCGCAATAATGGCATCTCAATAAATCGGCTTTTTTATGGTAAGTAAGACTTACATCGCAACGCACACACTGAGGCACATTGGCACATACGCTGCACTCAATAAAATTGGCAAACCCTCTCCTGTTCTGAAAAAGAATAACCTGCTCGTTATTTTTTAAAGCCTCTTCCATGCTGCCCAGCAGGTATGGCGTAAACATAGACTTCATTAATTTTTTCCGGGTCTCTTCTTTCAAGTCGCAGATAACTATTTCAGGCATTTCCATACCTCCAAAGCGGGTGAGTAATTCTACTAACCCAAATTTTCCAGATACTGCATTGTGATAGCTTTCAACTGAAGGAGTGGCAGAGCCGAGTATTACTTTAGCGTTACAAAGCTGAGCCAGGTAAATCGCAGCATCGCGGGCATTGTAGCGAGGTGCCGGATCTTGCTGTTTGAAAGAACTATCATGTTCTTCATCAATTATAATTAATCCGAGATTAGAGAAAGGGAGAAACAGCGCAGACCGTGTTCCTACTATCACTGAATAATCAATTCTCTTCTCCCCATTCATGGGGTCGGGGGATGAATTGATTAACCCATTCCATATTTCCACCCTTTCATTATCTCCGAACTTTGAATGATACACCCCGACTTTATTTCCCCATCTTTTTTTCAGGCGACTTACCAATTGCGCCGTGAGCGCAATTTCCGGCAACATATACAGCACTTTTTTATTTTGCTTTATGGCATCATCAATCAGTTGCATATAAAGTTCTGTCTTGCCGCTGGAGGTAACCCCATGTAGCAAAACAACATTTTTCTCTTTGAATAAACTATTTACTTTTTCCATTGCCTCCTGCTGAATGGCGGACAATTCATTCGATTGGATTATCTTGTCCTCGGAATGTTTCAGCCGCGATACTTCAGCTTCATATATTTCAAGAATGTCTTTTTTTACAAGCGCATTCAAAGAAGTTGGACTGCCGGAAGAATTTAATAAAGCACTTTTCTTCACGGTTACAGGTTTCTTGGTATGCCACTCTGAAAGTTGCATATATTTCATCAATATCTCTAATTGAACAACCGCCTTTTTTTCCAGTTCGCTAAAAATATTTTGAAGTTTCTTCTCAGTAATATGCGGTGTAAAACGTACATAACTCTCCTTTTTCGGTTTAAATTCGCCTTTCATCTCTTCCATTACCCGTGCTGCTCCTTTTACAATGAGGCTTTGTATTACCGGCTGAACATTTTTTATTCCAAGCGCATCCGAGGCCTCTGCCATGCTTAACTCTGTTTTCATTTCCAGCTCAGAGATGAGCTTCCATTCCTTTTCATTAAAATAATCTTCAGCGGCTTCTTCCACCGAAAAGCTTTCATTTTTAATAATGCGGGTTTCGCTGCTAAACCGTAAACCAGAAGGTAATGCGGCATTCAGAACATCGCCGGGAGTGCACATATAGTAAGTGGAAATCCAATCCCAAAAAGCAAGGTGAGTTTGGTTAACTATCGGTTTTGAATCAAGTATGTCTTGTATATATTTGGCTTCATAGCCCTTCGGCGACTGACTGTGTATTTTCGCAATCACACCCACATAAAATTTGCTTTTGCCGAATTGTATCACCACTCTTTGCCCCTGCTGAACCAAATCATTCCAGTTATGGGGAACGCGATAGGTGAAAAGGTTAGGAACGGCAAGAGGAACGATGACATCGGCAAATAAGGTAGTGCGTTCCTGTGAAGACATAAAAATTAATTACTGCAATTTTAATGATTTTTACGCTGTATCTTTGTCCTCCTCAAATAATAAGTGTGAAAATACTCATTAAAAATATAAAGACCATTGTACAGGCAAATCCTGCAACTACTACAAAAGTTTCAGGAACTGAAATGGCAATTCTCCCATGTATTAATAACGGATGGATTACGACCGAGGATGATAAGATTGCAGGAATAGGAGAGATGAAAGAAGGTTTGCCTGCTGAGTCGCACTTTGACCATATAATAAATGCAGAAGGGCAGTTTGCATTTCCCTGCTGGTGCGATTCGCATACCCATATAGTATATGCCGGAAGCCGCGAGGGTGAATTTGTGGACAGGATAAAAGGCTTGAGTTATGAAGAGATTGCCAAAAGAGGAGGGGGAATACTTAATTCTGCTGAAAAACTTAACAAGGCATCGGAAGATGAATTGTTTGAAAGCGCCCGGAAACGATTACATGAAATGGCCATGAACGGAACCGGGGCTGTTGAAATTAAAAGCGGCTACGGACTGTCATTTGACGGGGAGATAAAAATGTTGAAAGTGATACAACGACTAAAGCATCATACCGACATGACTATTAAAGCCACCTTCCTGGGAGCTCATGCCGTTCCGTTGAAATATAAACAAAACAGGCAGGAATATGTTGACCTTCTCATTAATGAAATGCTGCCTTTTATAGGATATGAAAAGCTGGCAGATTATTGCGATGTGTTTTGCGATAAGGGTTTTTTTACACCAGATGAAACAGATTCCATATTAAAGGCTGCTGCCAAGTATGGGCTTCTCCCAAAAATTCATGCCAACGAGCTGGACTTTTCCGGCGGGATACAGGTGGGAGTAAAAAATAATGCTCTTTCTGTCGACCATCTTGAATATACAGGCGATGAAGAAATAAAAGTATTGATGAACTCCTCCACTATGCCTACACTGCTTCCTTCCACAGCCTTCTTTCTCGGACTGAAATATCCTCCCGCGCGTAAAATGATTGATGCCGGTTTGCCGGTGGCGCTTGCTTCCGATTATAATCCGGGCTCATCCCCTTCGGGAAAAATGGCATTTGTATTGTCTTTAGCCTGTGTAAAAATGAAAATGCTGCCAGAGGAAGCCATTAATGCAGCTACCATAAATTCAGCTTATGCCATGGGATTAAGCAATTCCCACGGAAACATTAAGGTAGGGAGTCGGGCAAACCTCTTCCTCACGCATCCTATTTCACATTATAATTACTTACCTTACAGTTTTGGCAGTGACTTAATTCATACCGTAATTATAGGAGGAAAACTATATAGGCATCAGAATTGAAACATTAACCTAACCCATTGTCGATAAACTGATTAAAATCATCATTTTATTTTTCCTGAATAAAAAGAAGGTATAAAATAATAATAAGATAAAATTTTAATAATCAGGTAATAATCAAGAAATATATCGTTCATAGGTCGACTATTCAAATGTTAAAAAACGGGGTTTAGGAAAAAATAATTATCAAATAATTTGTATTTGTCATCAGGACTATCTAATTTAGCGGTCTCTTTCCTAAAGAAGGGGTATGATTTGTTATCAAATAATAAAAAATGATGAAGAAAATAATTACGTCAATACTCTTTGTTGGAGCCTGCTTATTAGCTAAAGCCCAACAAGACGCACAATTCAGTCAAAATATGTTTGGCAAACTTGATTATAATCCCGGTTATGCAGGAATGGACAAAGCCTACTGCGTAAGTCTTATTGGAAGAGACCAATGGGTAAATTTCCCAGGAAACCCGGAAACTTTTCTTTTTAACGGAGATGCATACATACCTCAAATTGGAGGAGGAGCAGGTATCTCTGTTTTTGATGACCAATTGGGATTTGATAAAACCCTTGAAGTAAAACTATCGTATTCATACCATATTGTACTTGGAAACGGAGTGTTAGGAATCGGTCCTACATTAGGCTTTTTACAAGAATCAGTGACTGGTTCATTTATAGCTCCGGATGGAGGAACTTCTGCAAACCCTTCTACTGACCCACTAATTCCTTGGTCAGGTTCATCAGCATCCACATACGATTTAGGCTTTGGCGCTTATTACCAAACCCCGCAAGGTTTATACATTGGTATTTCCTCTACCCACTTGTCTGCACCTAGTGTTCCCGGAACCGGAACGTATACATTTGATGTAGCACGGCATTACTATGTAATGGCAGGATACACTTACAATGCAAGTCCTACCTGGGATATAAAACCTGATTTATATGTGGAATCAGATGCTTCATCCACACAATTCCAGTTAGACTGCCTGGCAGAATACAACAAGTTTATCTGGTTTGGCGCCGGATACCGCTTGAATGATGCCGTAATTGGATTTTTAGGTGTAAATTACGCCTTCCCCAACAGCAAAAGTGGGGCAAACCTGAAAATAGGATATTCTTATGACTTTACAACTTCAGAAGTAAAATCCTACAGTGATGGTTCGCATGAACTTATGTTGCAATTTTGTTTCTTTCCAAAACCAAAACCAAAGACCCAGTACCATCAAAATGTACGGTACCTCTAAAGAATATATATCGTAACATAAGTTAAGAGTATTGCGTAAAAGAAAAACTACACTACTATTTAATTGCTTATAATATTAACTAAAGGATATCACCATGAAAAGACTATTGTTATTTGCATGTTTTGTAGCTGTCATTTCCGGCTGTTCCAGCAATGATGGGCAACTGCATGGTGTGCAAAATAGACCCTCTTTCTACCCCATAACGCCTTACGGCACAGCTTATGTACCCATGGGGAGTTACATGATGGGACCAGATGATGTGGATGTGCCTATGGCATATAACAGTAAACAGAAAATGGTTACTGTTCAGGCCATGTATATGGATGATTCTGAAATCTCCAATAACGAATACAGGCAGTTTGTTGATTGGGTAAGGGATTCTCTGTTGCACCTTATGCTGGCTGATTTAGATCCGGCTCAAGTCATTACACAAGATCAATTTGGAAACGACCTTGATCCGCCTGTTATTAACTGGGATGAAAAAATAAGGTTAGATAACCAAGACGCGCAGGAAGCAGTGGCTGATTTATATCTACCTGAAAATGAAAGATTCTATAGAAAAAAGGAAGTCGATAGCCGCAAGCTGAACTTCTTGTATTACACTATTAACTTACGGTTGGCTGCTGAAAAGAGCAATCGTTTTGTTCCTGAGTATACCACTGAAAAGAGTCATGGAGAAACACACAAGTATGTTACCGGTAAAGGCAATTATGATGTTTGGGACAATTCCTATAACAGCGCTACCAATACCTACACCGAAAGACACAGAGCAAAAGAAGACCGCAGTGTTTTTGTTAATAAGCATGTAATAAACATTTATCCCGACACCCTTGCCTGGATTCATGACTTTACATACTCCTTTAATGAACCAATGACGAATATGTATTTTTGGCATCCGGCATATGATAACTACCCCGTTGTGGGAGTTTCATGGCAACAGGCTACGGCATTTTGTGTATGGCGTACACAGTTGCTCAATAGCTTTCAAAGCCATGTGGGAGAACTCCTCGATCAACCATTCCGCTTACCTACCGAATCGGAATGGGAATGGGCTGCACGCGGCGGCTTGAACGAAAGCCCTTATCCATGGGGAGGCCCTTATATAAGGAATTCCAGGGGATGCTTTTTGGGTAACTTTAAACCTATGAGAGGCAGCTACGCAGATGACGGCGGAGTGCAAACCGTGGGGATATATTCCTATAATCCCAATGATTATGGGCTTTATTGCATGGCGGGTAACGTGGCCGAATGGACAAGCAACGCTTTTGATGAGGATGCATACGATTTTCAACATGACCTGAACCCGGATTATGAATACAACGCTTCGGATGATGAACCTAATACATTGAAGAGAAAAGTAATAAGAGGCGGTTCATGGAAAGACGTAGGATATTACCTGCAAAACAGCAGCCGTAGTTATGAATTTCAGGATACAGCCAAATGTTATATCGGTTTCCGTTGTGTTATGACTTACCTGGGTCGTGCACAAGGCGATAACCTTGACAATGTTTCATCATCGCACGAGTAAATCACAAATAAACAATTCACTAACCTAAAACACAATCAAAATGGGACTTCTTGCATTTCTCGAATCTAAACAAGGTAAAGTTATGCTCCATAAAACTTATAGCTTTGGAGCGTCTGTCGTTATTGTCGGAGCGTTATTTAAGATCCAGCACTATCCGGGTGCAAATGGTATCCTTCCTATTGGATTGGGGACGGAAGCCGTTATCTTTATTTTATTTGGATTGCAAAAACCCCACGAAGATGTTGACTGGAGTTTGGTTTATCCCGAATTAGCAGGTATGCATGGCGAAGAGGAAGGAGAGGAAGAGAAAAAAGGCAGCATAACGGAACAATTAGACAATATGCTGGAAGAAGCCAAGATAGGACCTGAACTTATGGAAAGTCTGGAAAGAGGGATGCGCTCATTGAGCGAAACCGCTGCCAAAATGACCAATATAGCCGATGCATCTATTGCCACCGGCGATTATGTAAATAACATTACTTCAGCAGCTAAAAACATCAATGTGCTTTCTATAAACTCATCGAAGGCTGCCGAATCGCTTGAAGGAATGGCAGGAACTGATGTAGGCGGAGCTACCCGTGATTACATAAATAATGTAAAGAATGTTACTGAAAGCATGGGCGAACTTTCTACATCATCTACCAAAGCTTCAGAATTATTAAAAGAATTTTCGAGCGGCAGCAGTTCAGCATATGTAGAACAAATGGATAAAATGTCAGAAAATGTAGTGTCTCTGAATGCTGCATACGAGTTGCAATTGCAAGCTACCAATAACCAGGTAAATGCCAGTAGCCAGCTGTTTGAAAGCACGAGCAAATTAGTTGAAAATGTAAGCGAATCGGTTGAAGATACCCGTCGTTATAAACAAGAAATGGCTCAGCTCACCCAACATCTTGAATCTCTTAATACTGTATATGGTAATATGTTAACTGCCATGAACGTTAAGAAATAAATTTTGGCAGAAAAACAAAAAATCAATAACATTAAAACCATATAATACTTTGTAATTATGGCAGGTGGAAAAGAGTCGCCCAGGCAAAAGATGATAGGTATGATGTACCTTGTATTAACGGCTATGTTAGCATTGAACGTATCCCGTCAGGTATTGAATGCATTTGCAGTTGTAAACTCGGGATTGATAGTTACCAACCATAACTACGATGAAAAAAATCAATCTACTTACGACATTTTTAAAAAGGCGATGGATCAGGATGCAAAAAAAACCAAACCTTTTTATGACAAGGCGCTTTTGGCTCAAAAGTGGTCTAAGGAATTATGTACCCATATTGACTCCCTTAAAACACTGATAATATCTAAAACGGATGACAAGCCTTGGGACACGGCAGCTAAAATATCGTTGGCTGCGGTAGATGCAAAAGAAAATTTTGATATACCAACGCGGATTATGGTAAATACTTCCGCTGCTGAAGATGGTTCAAAAGGCGAGGCACATAAGTTAAAAATGATGTTAGCTGACTATAGGAAAAAAATGCTTGGACTCCTGGTAAATCCTTCCGATTCAACAGCAGTGAACATAGGCCTGACAACAGGTCCTTCCTTTAATAAAGCTTCCGGTGAAAATGAGACCTGGGAAAGATACAATTTCGAAGAAGCTCCTCTTGCCGCTTCAGTTGTTACGCTTACCCGTTTGCAGAATGATGTTAAAAACGCGGAAGCTTCCGTTATTCAAAAATTACTAACCTCTATAGATACTAAGAGTTATAAATTTGATAAACTGAATACGGTAGTTCTACCGGAGAATAATTACGTTCTGATGGGTGATAGCTTCCGTGCACAAATATTCCTTGCAGCATCACAAAGTACCCAAAACCCGGTTGTTACTATTGACTCTATCAATGGTAAAGCCATTGAGAAACAAAATGTAGCTGTTTCCGGTGGTATTGGATATTATGGCACCAAACCAGCCTCGGAAGGACCGGTGATATTTTCCGGAACCATTGGAATCAAAGACCCAGCTACCGGTAAATACAATAATTACTTTTTCCGTTCTACTTACTTAGCTGCCAAACCATCCGTAGTTGTATCCCCTACCCAAATGAATGTATTTTACATTGGTGTTCCCAATCCTGTAAGTATCTCGGCTGCAGGTTTTGCTGATGTCGATTTACAGCCTTCTTTTAATGGTCCTGGCTCTATGAGTAAAGTGTCCAGTGGCAACTATATGGTAACCCTTAATCCCGCTACTGCAAAACAAGGAACGGAATGCACTATTTCCGTATCCGGAAAAATGCCCAATGGCGCTCGTAAAAGCATTGGTCAGCCTTCAAAATTCAGGATAAAACGCGTACCGGATCCTATATGTTATGTAGCTAATAAGAAGGGTGATATGTTTGTTTCCAAAGCTCAACTTTCAATTGCAACAGAGGTTCAGGCAAGAATGGAGAATTTTGACTTTAACCTGAATTATGCTGTTACTTCTTTTGAAATGGTAGTTACAGTTAATGGAGCTACAGTTCAAAAATCATCTAACTCAAGTAAGTTTACTCCGGAAATGAGAACACTTATGGGTGAAATTGGTCCGGGAAGTCATATTATTATCCAGGACGTACACGTTAAAGGCCCCGATTCGAGGGTAATATCAGGTGTTAATATTACTATAAATTAATAACAATTAATAAAAGTCAACATGAGAACCTTAGCTAAAATAGTTGGTATTTTCATCCTGATTTTTGGAGGATTGGAGTTTTCTGTTGCCCAAGTCAATAACAATGCCAATAACCAGAATACCACGAATACTCAGCCTAATGCTAATGGCCAGAATAATACCAATAACCAAAGTAATGCGAATAACCAAAATCAAGTTCAGGTTCAAACCCAACCTCAGCCTCAAGCTCCGGTTCAATCGCAGCCTTCCGTATTAAGTCCCCAACCCTTGGATGGAGCATATAAATCTGAGAACAATCCTTACCGCAGAGTCGTTCTGCCCGCTTTCATAAGAGAGTCAGATGTAATGTGGCAAACCCGGGTTTGGAGAACAATTGACACACGCCAAAAAATGAACCTGTCTTTATATTATCCCGTACAGCCCAATGGAAATAGAATCAGTCTTTATGAGTTACTGAAGGATGCCCTTCTTGAGGGTGAAATTACTGCTTATAATTTTAATCCGGTTGATTGGGATGCCTTTACTCCGGCATTAACCAAAACAGAATTAACAACTCAGCTTAATCCTGTGGATACTATTCAGGATGAAAACGGAAACACGAAAGTTGTATCGAACCCGGTATCATCTGATAAAATACGAGGATATATGATTAAAGAAGACTGGATTTTTGATAAACAACGCTCTGTTCTAGATCCCCGCATCCTTTTTATTTGCCCCCTAATTGCAACTATCAACCAAAATACGGGTGCTCAGGATGCGAATGCGGCACCCACAGAGTTGTTTTGGATATATTTCCCGGCTATCAGGCCCTTGTTAGCAAAAACCCCCGTTTTTAATCCGAAAAATGATGCTGCCTGGCTCACATTCGATGATATCTTTTGGAAGAGGCAGTTTGCAAGCTACATTATCCAACAGAACAATGTTTATAACAGATCCATTGCGGCTTATTTAAAGGGTGTAGATGCCCTGTTAGAAGGTCAAAAAGTACACAATGAAATTGAAGATGTTGAATCAAATATGTGGAACTACTGAAAAATAAAATGTTAATTTTTTAAAATCCCCGGCTTTTAGAGCCGGGGATTTTTATTTATACCCCTCTTATTCGTAATTTTGAGCCACACAAGTCAAGTAGGCACTTAAATAAATAATTTAAAGAAAATGAAAAGATTCCTCACTTCGTTCGGAATGACAGGACTTATAAGGGTCAAGAAAAGGGGCGGCGGCAAAGCCGCCACCCCAATCTCCCAACTCGCTAAATCTGTCATGCCGAGTCCCGACGTTTTAGTCGGGAACGAGGCATCTCATTCAACATAAAGAAAGATGAACTACACTGAAACAGAGAAAGAGGAGATTATAGTTTCTGAAAAAAAGCCTAAAAAGTTTTTTGTAGAAACCTATGGCTGCCAGATGAACGTATCGGACAGCGAAATAGTAACCGCGCTTTTGCAAAAGGAGGGCTACCAAAGTTCTTCCTCCCCTGCAGAGGCAGATGTGATTTTAATTAATACCTGCGCCATACGGGAAAACGCCGAAGACAGGGTAAGAACGAGAATCAGGGATTTTAAATCGGCTAAAAAGCAAAACCCCGGAATGATAATCGGCGTGCTTGGCTGCATGGCCGAACGCATGAAAACAAAACTGCTGGAAGAAGAAAACCTGGTTGATATGGTGGTAGGGCCTGATGCCTACCGCTCACTCCCCTCTCTTATAAATGATTTGGAAGAAGGAGGCAAAGCGGTGAATGTTTTGCTTTCAAGGGAAGAAACATATGCCGATGTAAACCCGGTACGATTATCGGGTAACGGAATTACAGCATTTATTTCCATTATGCGCGGGTGCGATAATATGTGCTCTTTTTGCGTGGTTCCGTTTACAAGAGGAAGAGAACGCAGCCGCGACCCGGAAACTATTGTTAATGAAGCCCGATTGCTATTTGAAGAAGGCTACCGGGAAGTAACCCTCTTAGGCCAGAATGTGGATTCTTACCAATGGTTTGGCGGTGGTCCTAAAAAAGATTTGGAGAAAGTAATTGCGGAAAATAAAAACCGGGAAATTGTGAATTTCGCTTCATTACTTGAAAAGGTTGCCCGCATAAGCCCCCTGTTAAGAATACGCTTCTCTACTTCCAATCCCCAGGATATGACCGATGAGGTGCTGCATGTAATTGCAAAATATCATAACATTTGCAAGTATGTTCATCTGCCCATGCAGTCCGGTAGCAGCAGGGTTTTGGAAATGATGAACCGCGGATATAACAGGGAAAAATATTTACAACGGATAAAAGCAATCCGCACCATAATACCCGGTTGCGGTATTTCAACCGATATTATTGCCGGTTTTTGTTCGGAGACAGAAGAAGAGCATAGAGAAACCATCTCTCTCCTGGAAGAAGTGAAATTTGACTATGCTTATACTTTCGCCTATTCAGAAAGACCGGGAACTCCCGCAGCAAAAAAATTTAAAGACGATGTTCCGGAAGAAGTAAAATCAAAAAGAATGCAGGAAATCCTTGCACTACAACGCCGGCAGTCGCTAGAGAGTAATAAGGAAGACATAGGAAAAGAATTTGAAGTGCTCATAGAAGGGTATTCCAAGCATTCCAGAAGAAATCATCTATCAACTAATAGCCATAAGCCAATAGCTGAATTAATGGGCAGGAATACGCAAAATAAGGCTATTGTATTTACAAGTGAAAAATATAAACCGGGAGATTACGTTCATGTACGTATAACAAAATGCACCTCGGGAACACTATTAGGAGAGGTTATAAATTAATCAGCATGACGGTTCAGGAAATAAAAAACAGGTTTAGAATAATAGGTAATTCACCCCTATTAGACAGGGCAATAGATGTTGCCCGCCAGGTAGCAGCAACGGATCTTAGCGTTCTTATCACAGGTGAAAGCGGAACCGGCAAGGAGGTTTTCCCCCAGATAATTCATCAGTCAAGTGCCAGAAAACATAATCATTACATAGCTGTAAACTGCGGAGCTATTCCCGAAGGCACCATTGATTCGGAATTATTCGGGCATGAAAAAGGATCATTTACAGGCGCTCACGACACCCGCAAAGGTTATTTTGAAGTGGCCGACGGAGGCACTATCTTTCTTGATGAAGTAGGAGAATTACCTCTTCCCACGCAAGTAAGATTGCTTAGGGTTTTAGAAACGGGAGAATATATCCGTGTAGGCTCTTCCAAAGTGCTGAAAACAAATGTGCGCATTGTTGCGGCTACCAACGTAAATATGCTCCTGTTGATGGAGAAAGGCAGGTTCAGGGAAGACTTATATTACCGGTTAAATACAGTTCCGCTTATTATTCCTCCACTGAGAGAAAGAAAGGAAGATATACCGCTTTTATTCCGAAGATTTACATCTGATTTTGCCGACAAATATCATATGCCCCCGATAAAACTTACTCATGATGCGGAAGAAATGCTCGTCAATTACTACTGGAAAGGAAATATAAGGCAGCTAAAAAATGTAACGGAACAGATTTCAGTAATTGAAAAAAAGAGGGAGATAGATGCTAAAACAATTGCCACCTATCTGCCCGATAACAGCATCAGTACATTACCTGCATTGTTCCGCCCTTCAGGTGCAGGAGAAAATGGTATCCCCAATGAATTATCGGAAAAAGAATTACTGTACAAAATACTTTTTGAGTTGAGGAAAGATATGATTGACCTGAAAAGCATCGTATACGGTTTCCTCGACAAGGGAGAAAATGCCGGCCCTGTTTCCGGCGGTGGCACACGGATTTTAAACAAGCTGGATACGGATATCCACAAAGTGGAGACCGCTATGCAAATTCATCCTGCTAAACATATAGATGTGCAGATACAGGAAAACCATGCGAAAGATGCTGAAATAGGACAAACGCTGGATGATAAGGAACGTGAAATTATCCGCACAACTGTTGAGAAGCATCATGGAAATAAAAAAGCTGCAGCCAAAGAATTAGGGATCTCCGAAAGAACGCTTTTCAGGAAAATAAAAGACGAATAGCAGAAAGAAATCATGTATAAAAAAATTGCTGTCATAGTCCTATGCGCCCTTCTAAGCGGGTGTTCTGTAAGCTATTCATTGAGCGGCGCCTCCATACCCGATTATGCCAAAACTTTTTCTGTACAATATTTTAAAAACCAGGCGCAGCTGGCAGGCCCAACGGTTTCACAAACACTAACCGACGCGTTAAGAAACTACATCGCCTCGCATTCCCGCTTATCCCTTACCGATGCCGGTGACCTTGACTTTACCGGGGATATCTCAAATTACACTATAACCCCGGTTACAGCCACTTCTTCCGCTCCCGCTCAATCAGCCACCACAAGGCTTTCCATAACAATTGATGTTACCTATACCGATAAGAAAGATCCTAAAAAATGTTTTACTTCTTCCTTTACAAGGTATGCCGATTTCCCAAGCAGCCAAAATATAAGCGCGGTTCAGAATGATTTGATTACACAGATAGAGAACCAACTTGTGCAGGATGTTTTCGATAAGGCTTTTAATAACTGGTAATATTTAAACTACATCCATTGAATGTCCTTTTCTTTATAGCGAAACGGGTAATTGGCAAAGGAGGAAAAGGGGGCAAAATTTCCCGTCCTACTATTAATATTGCTATTGCCGGCGTCGCCATAGGCATTGCCGTAATGCTGCTGACTGTTGCCATTGTAGTAGGATTCCAAAGTTCGATACGCGATAAGGTAGAAGGTTTCAATGCCGATATACAAATAAACAAACTGGATAATAACAATTCTATGGAGCCCTCTCCCATAGACCGTTTTCAGCCCTTTTTAAGTGAATTAAGAAAAATGCCGGAGGTGAAGCACCTGGAGGTATATGCCACTAAAAACGGCATCATTAAAACAAAAACGGAAAATGAGGGAGTGCTGCTGGATGGAGTTGGAAGTGATTACGACTGGTCATTCATCAAAAAAAATTTAGTTAAAGGTGCTATCCTTAACCCGGCTGATTCTACACCCGGAAATATTCGTCCACCGGCCGGACAGGGAATAATCATATCACAAACCATAGCCTCGGAGCTTGGCGCCGATACCGGAAGCAAGCTGTTCATTTTTTTTGTAACCCGTGGCCGTAAAGCTGACAGCGAAGGAAATTACAGTTACGAACAAAGGGTGAAAACATTTTATGTGAAAGGAATATACCATACAGGTTTTGATGAATTTGACAGGCAGATAGTGTTTGTCGATATAGGACAAATACAAAACCTTAACTTCTGGACTCCAAGCCAGGTGGGTGGGTTTGAGGTTACATGCAACAATTTCAAAAAGGTAGATGAAGATGAATCGGCAATAAACAAAATAATAGGAGAGGATTTGGAAGCCACGAGCATCAGGAAAACCAATTCCGCCATATTTGACTGGCTTGATTTGCAAAACGTCAATGCTGCTATAATAATTGTACTTATGGTAATTGTCTCTGCCATAGCTATGGTGTCAGCCCTTATAGTTTTGATTCTTGAACACACCAATTTAATTGGCTTATTGAAAACCTTTGGCATGACGAATAGGAATATTCAAAAAATATTTATGATGCAAGGAGCTTACCTGATTATACTGGGGCTATTTTGGGGCAATGTGACAGGTTTATCATTATGCTGGCTGCAAAGCCACTATGGGCTAATAAAGCTTTCGCAGGAAACCTATTACATTTCGCAGGTTCCCATTTATCTCAATTGGAAATACATAGCTGTATTAAATGCAGGGGCTTTTGTATGCTGTATGTTAATTCAGACTCTGCCTTCTTTAATTATTGCCAGGATCAGACCCGCAGTTACTGTAAAATATAAGTAAGTTACTTATTCAGAACCGGGTTTTCCTTCTTTCACTATCTTTGAAAGGCTTTAGTAATACTATTACTCCTTAAACCATGCATTACTCTCAAAATATTCTTGAAACTATTGGGCACACTCCCCTGGTAAAAATCAATAAAATTACTGCGGGTATTCCTGCACTTGTGCTTGCGAAAGTAGAAACATTCAACCCGGGTAATAGCATTAAAGACCGCATGGCGCTGAAAATGGTGGAGGACGCCGAGAAAAAAGGGTTGCTGAAACCCGGCTACACTATTATAGAAGGCACGTCCGGCAATACGGGTATGGGATTGGCTATTGTAGCTTCCATCAAAGGATACAAATGTATATTCACTACTACGGATAAACAATCCAAAGAAAAAGTAGATGCCCTAAGGGCATTCGGCGCTGAAGTTATCGTATGCCCCACTAACGTGGAGCCTGAAGATCCACGCTCTTATTATTCCGTATCAAGCAGGCTGCAAAAGGAAACTCCCCGTTCCTGGAAGGCCAATCAATATGATAACCTTTCTAATACCGCGGCTCACTATGAACAAACAGGACCGGAAATCTGGGAACAGACAGAAGGGAAAGTCACGCATTTTATTTGTGGTGTAGGCACCGGGGGAACAATATGCGGAGTGGGGAAATACCTGAAAGAAAAAAATCCAACTATACAAATTATTGGTATTGATACCTATGGTTCCATTTTTAAAAAATATAAAGAAACGGGTATATTTGATAAAGATGAAATCTATCCATATATCACAGAGGGCATAGGCGAGGACTTCCTCCCAAAAAATGTTGATTTCAGCATTATAGATTATTTTGAAAAAGTTACTGATAAGGATGCAGCCATCATGACAAGGCGTATAACAAAAGAGGAAGCTATTTTTGTGGGTAACTCATCAGGCGCTGTAATGGCAGGGGTTTTGCAATTAAAAGACAAATTCAAAAAAGGAGATGTGGTGGTGGTTCTCTTCCACGACCATGGTTCGCGCTACATGGGCAAAATGTTTAACGATGAGTGGATGAGCGACAGGGGCTTTTTGCAGGAAACGGAAATTACAGCCATACAATTAATAGAACGACACAAGCACCATCGCCTTATAACCGTAACCGATTCTGATACCATACACGATGTGGTTTCCGTGATGAAAAAATACAATATTTCGCAGGTGCCTGTAACCGATCCAAGCCACGCCAAGTTTATCGGTTCTCTGAACGATACCGAAGTGTTTAAAAAATTGCTGGACAATCCCAATTTAGGTTCCGAAAAAGTTGCTAAAATTATTCAGCCTCCTTTTCCATTTGTTGAGCCCCAGGCCTCTGTTAAAGAGGTCTCACGGCTAATTACTTCTGAAAACCGTGCTGTACTTGTGAAAGATGTTATGGGGGACCCGCACATTATTACCCGGCAGGATATAATCGAAGCCTTCTGCTGAAAAAATTCTTCCCTATGAAAAGGAGTTTCACTGACCAGATAGGACACACCATAACTATCGAATCTCCTCCTCAGCGTATTATTTCCCTTGTGCCTTCACAAACCGAATTGCTTGCCTATTTGGGCCTTGATAAAGAGGTTGCGGGCATCACCAAATTTTGCATTCATCCGGAAGAATGGTTTCGGAATAAAATACGGGTAGGTGGTACAAAAAATGTAAACTTCAGCAAAATTGAGCGGATTAATCCGGATTTGATTATTTGCAACAAAGAAGAAAATAAAGAAAGCGAGGTCAAGGCTTTAATGGAGAAGTATCCGGTATGGACAAGCGACATACATAATCTCAATGATGCGTTAAGGATGGTATCTTCTATAGGAGAGATAGTGGATAAAAAAAGTGAAGCACAAAAA
>Ga0206873_1051_pt1 | contig 37102 bp, 41 predicted proteins | sample Alteio_BWOrgCont_11_FD_152631 | JGI IMG/M metagenome (GOLD analysis project Ga0206873, IMG submission 152631) | Enriched cells from forest soil in Barre Woods Harvard Forest LTER site, Petersham, Massachusetts, United States -... | ecosystem: Environmental > Terrestrial > Soil > Temperate forest >...
CCAGTAATAAAAGGAATAAGCAGGCGGACAAATGGTATTTGGCTGAGCTTTACAACCACAGAAAAATTAATTGAGTCCTGCTGCTACAGGTAAAATAGATAAATTTATTAACTGTACACCCCGGTAGTAAAAATGCAGCATCTGGGAATACGTATAACCAAGTTCAGCCATGCGTATGGCGCCTTCCTGGCAGAACCCCACGCGGTGCCCGTTTCCTCTCCCATTTATTATTATTGCATTGGCATTTTTCTCTACCATGAAATAAGTGGAGTGTAGTCCCAGGTCAGTCCGCATATCCTTTAGCGGAATCAAATACCCTTTATCATAGAAGTAAATTCTTCTTTCTTCCGGTATAGAATCCCAGTAGGCTTCACCGCGGGTATCTTTTTTAGTAAGGGTAGCTTCTTTTTTTGCCAGGTAGCTTTCCCAGTCGCCTGGGCTGAATTGCTTTTCCCACGTAGCATGCAGCTGGTGCAGGCAAAAAGTATCTTTTACTGCCTTCAGGTATGGAAGGGAGATACTCCATACATCCTCGGAGTTCATAGTGTATCCTCCGCAATTGGAATAATAGGCTGCATTGATAAGGTGTTTGTCATTGTCCACAATTACCAGTCCTTTGGTGTCTTCTACGGCCTTTAATATTTCGGGTACATCGGCTGTTCCCCTGTAGACCTGGCAGTGCACGGCATCGCATAATTCGTAACTTTCAGGTAGGTGCCTGGCAAGATTATTCAGTGTGTATGTGCGGCATATCACAGCCTGGGCTTTGTAAAACTCCATAGGGCGTTTGTGGCCGGCTTCACATTCCACTACGCCTGCAATGTAATGTTCAAACTGCACTATGTTAAGCATTTTTAGGTATCCACCGATGTTAGATATTAGTAACTCATCATTGTAAAGCCTTGCGGTTTGCTCGGTTTCGGGCTTTATATCGAAACTGCAATCAGCAGTACATTCTTTTAGCCGGATAGAAGTAAAGCTGCCCAACTCACGCATGGCTGTTTTTATTTCGAGCAGGTTACCGACAGTCGTAATTTCATACACGCTAGATGTAGTCACTGAATCAATGGATTTGCCGTCTCCAATCAAAAGGTATTTCCCGGTTTTAGGCGACAGGATAATTGTTTTTATATTGTCTGCTGAATAGATACGTACATTTATGTTTATGGGTAATGCGGGCAGAGGGAGTAAAAGACAAAGTAGCAATAGTAATTTCCTCATATAGCAATAATGCATTTTATTTTTTATTAAGAAAATCTAAAATCACCTTGGCAGCTCTTGCAGAAGCTCCGGGTCCTCCCAGTTTTTCATTTATTTGTTTGTAATCCTTCAGTATTCTTTCGCGGTATGCCTTATCTCCTGTCAGCTTTTTTAACTCTTCCGAAAGATTTTCCGCAGTTAACTCATGTTGTATAAATTCTTTCACCACTTCTTTTTCCATTACCAGGTTAACGATGCCGATGTATTTCAGCTTCTTCCCGATAAATTTTTTTGCAAGCTGATAGGATATATTGCCTGTCAGCCCTTTGGCACGATAACAGATTGCTTCGGGAACGCCCCACAGGGCGGCCTCCATAGTGGCAGTGCCGGATGTAACCAGCGCTGCAGCTGAATGGGAAAGCAGCTCATATGTTTTATCGTAAACAATGCTAATGTTGGGATGGTGGAGAAAATTTTCATACCATTCTTTATGAGCGGACGGGGCTCCACCAATAATAAACTGGAAGTCCGGGAAACGCAAGGCAGTATCTTTCATCACCGACAACATGTTTTGAATTTCCTGGTGGCGGCTGCCGGGAAGCAACGCTACAATTGGTTTATCGGGCAAATTGTTTTCCTTTCTAAAATCATTCAGCGAGGAATAGACCGATTGATTTATAACATCCAATAATGGATGCCCGACAAATTCTACATCGTAGTTATATTTGGCATAAAAGCTTTTTTCAAAAGGAAAGATGACAAGCATTTTGTCAACCACTTCTTTAATCAGATGCACCCGCGATGATTTCCAAGCCCACACCTGCGGAGAAACATAGTAGATAACTTTTAATCCTACTTTTTTGGCGAATTTGGCAATACGTAAATTAAAGCCCGGGTAATCCACTAAAATAAGGGCATCGGGCTTATGCGACAGTATGTCTTTTTTGCAAAATGTAATGTTTCTGAGTATTTCCGGGAGATGTTGAACAACCTCGGCAAATCCCATGAAGGCAAGGTCGCGGTAATGTTTTACTAAAGTAACGCCCTGCTGCTGCATAAGATCGCCACCCCAACCCCTGAACTCTGCTGACGGATCTTTTAGTTTCAGGTTTTTTACCAGGTTGGAAGCATGAAGATCCCCGGACGCTTCACCGGCTATGATATAGTACTTCATGCTTAAGTCAGTTTCATAATGCAGACATATATCGCATAGACAAAGGTAGCCTGCAACACTCCTCTTGCCGATTTATCTCGTTTAGTCCAGATAAAAATAAAAAATATGAGCAGGTTGATGGTGACGCAAAGGCTCAGGATAGGCAAAAATATTTCACCGACCGTTAAATAATGGATAAAAGAAAATAGTCGCATTCCCCTGTACCCCACAAGATAATATATTATGAATACAGTCATTGGCGCCAAAAGCCCTAGTACTGTACCTAATACAATAGAGTCGTATTTTTGTTTCCCCAGATATTTCATATCAGCCTGTAGTTTACAAAAATACAAGAAAACTCCGGCTTGGGGAAATTAAAGTTTTTGCTTTAATTTATTTGGCTTTCGTTCCAGCCTTAATTATCTTTTTTACCCATTCTTTTAATATTTTATTGTCTTCAATATTTTCTTGAATAACAAATTCTTGCCCATACCCTTTACAAGCTTGAAAATGATTTTTTTTATAGGGGTCTTTTATGCCACTTATTTGAATATTTTGATCTTTGAAAAATGAAGGTAATTCCCACTGAGTTAAGTTAAACTCTCCTTCTTTTGTTAGGATTAATTTTTTATCATATTTAAAGCACCCCGAGCCAGGAATGTCTATAAAACTCAATTTATCACAAGCACCATAAATGGCATTTGTTTTTTTGTAATCTTTGTGTTTTCTATTTAAGTAATGTGGGTGATATCTTAATTTTTTGGGAAGATCACGCACTATTTTGTCAGTAGTATATATTTTATAAATCTGTAAATATCCAAAAATAATGTTCTTGACTTTTTCATTACGTGTGTAATGTAATTTCCCTTTTACATATTCAGTTTGCCTGAACCTACCAAAAAAAAGAAATAAATCGCCTTCTGTTACTCCTTCGTTTTCTAAATGTGTTTGGCTTCCCCTACTTTGACCGAACGCTGGTATCCAATTATTTCTTTCAATTCCAACCTTCTTCCTAATATCAGGGTCAAGATGGCATTTATTAATATCAAGTGGTTTACCATGATTTAATTCAGTAATAATATCTTTATATGTTTTACCATTGCCTTTATATTTTAAATTCGAATATTTGATTCCTGCTTTTTCCTCGGCTGTAGGGATTGGCAGTGATAACAAAGTGCCATCAGGCATTATAGGGCTTGCGATTCCACCATATTTACTGTCAAATCCTTTTTTACTTAAAATTACTTTCATAATTAGTTGATTTACCAAGTAAAGGTATAAAAAATCTAATCATTGTTTGATAGCTTGGAATTATTTTTCAACAGCGACACATTTTGATATACTTGTGCCTTAGATTTGTGTCGCTTATATGGAGATATTTTACATCTAAAAATTGTGTAAATGAAAAAAGATAGTCCGGAATATTATTGGGAGAGTATTTTACAAAAACAAGAAAGTGGAGATATTTTAGGAGCCATGAAAGACTTTTTTAAACTAATGGAAATAGACCCTGATTATAAAGAATATTGTTATTGCAAAAGAGACGAAGAAGGAGATAAGTTTTTAGTACCAATGATGGACTACAATTGGTGGAAAAAGAAATTAAAGGGGAAGATGAATTAGAAAGTGATATGATATTTTAAATTTGTGGTTCCAATAAAAATAATAGGAGAACTAAATGAAATTTAGAAAAATTATAGAGAACAATAAATTTAAAGATTGGTATGGATTCGATATAGATATTTTTGAGGCTATGTGTTATTTTATTGAAAAATATGGAGAAACACCTGCTACTATTGCCTTAAATAATCATACCTATAGCCAAATTTGCTATATTCTTTCTATCTCACCCAAGGGTCAGTTTTATTCTGGTAAGAATGATAAAAAAGGCTTCAAATTCAGTTATATTGTGCTTAATTACAAAGAATATTATGATTCCAAGTCCTATCAAAATAATGAGCCACGATGTCATTATGATGAATACGATTATCAAAATCCTTACGCCCGCCCCAAGAAAAGCTATGCGCGTGATTCGGCCGAATTTAGGGAAATGGAAGAATTTAAAAATAGCCTAATAGAAGGCGGTGTTTTAGCTATAAATAATCCCTTTGATATAGGCTACGCTGAATTTGAGACAGAGTGTCCGGGTTTTCTTTCATGTATGATTGATGAGGATATAAAAGACAGGGAATTTGAATTAAGTTGGGTAGATATAGAAGATGAGGAGGACGATGACGATGATGACGACGATAATTTTGGAGATGACGTTCCGGACCTTCCGATAGAAGGATTAGTTAAGAAAAAGGAACTTGTATTAGATTTGTTATAAATCCCTTTTGTCTGGGTTACTCTTTTTTTTATAAACCGTTGGTGGCTCAGCTACTTTGGCCGAATGAGAAAACCTGTCGGGTAAAGTTGTATTATCTTCAACAGTCTGAAATACTATCCTCGCATTTAATTCTGAAATTTCATGTATGAGTTTTTCTTCGAAAGAAAAACCTGCAATACTATGAGGAGAAGTCTCAATATCTACAACAATTTCCTCCACTCCACTTTCTTTAAGCGCTTTTTTTCCATCTTTCAGAAGCATCTGTGTATACCTACTCATCACTGTACTAAGATTTTCCTTTGAACTTTCATTTACCGGTATTAATGCTATGCCATACGGAGAGGGCTTGCCTTTATAGCGTCCTTTTTTAGCAATTTCACCCTTCTCTGCCAAAATTTCGACCGGCAAATTTGTAATTGCTTTTAGTTTTTTGGGAGAAAATTTACTTCCTTCAAGCCTTATATCAATATTGGTATTTTTCATAAAACAAGGTAAAGATAGGTAATATTATTTATAAGAATCTATAGGTAGTTTAGTTTCAACGTATATTTTACTGTTTCTTGGGTCAATCAAATAAATACATCCATTTTTGTCTAATCCAATATCAGGGTTTTCAATGCTTTTTTGTTTTAGCTCTGTTTTAAAATCCCTAATAATTAATGGTTTTATTTCACGATGAAAATACCGCCTGTCCACCTTTAAGATAGAAGCAAGGTGTTTTTCACTACAATATTTAAACATGCTGGAAGCTATTTGTTTACAAATATATTAAGACAGAACAAATAAAGGGACTTTATAGTTTGCCGCTATTAAAGTTTTTCAGAACTTTGTACGTCTAATCACTAATGAGTAAAACGATGCACTTAGATAATAAGGTAGTTTTAGGATTTTTCATTTTTTTTCTTGTTTTATTCCTTATTGACTTATATGTTTTCCGGGGAGTTAAAACTATTTTCTCCACTTCATCCTTTCCGGTGAAGAGGACTGCTACATGGGTTTACTGGTCGGTAAACGCGGCATTCATTTTATGCACCTTGTATGTTGTTTTTTCTTTTTCATTTTTCACAAAACAAACTCCATTGTTATTTAAAATTGTAGCAGCGGCATTTGTTTTGCTATACATACCTAAACTCATATTCGCTTTTTTTCTGCTCCTGGAGGATGTCTATAGGTTACTAAGAGCCTTGGGGGTTGGAGTATATAAAATTGCAGCAAGTCCGCACATGCCTGTTGAGCTTTTTCAATCGAGGAGAAAATTTGTAAGCATCTTTGCTACGTTGGTCGCCGGCATTCCTTTTGTTTCCACTATTTATGGCGTGGTGAAAGGAAAATATAATTATAAAATTCACAAGGTGGATTTGACATTTAAAGATTTGCCTAAAGAATTTGATGGATTTAAAATCACCCAGATTTCTGATATACATTCCGGCAGTTTTGATAACCCCGAACCTGTGAAGCATGCGGTTCAGCTTGTTAATCAACAGGGTGGTGATGTCATTTTTTTTACGGGCGACCTGGTAAATAATATATCGGATGAAATGGACCCTTGGGTAGATGTATTCAAGGAATTGAAAGCTCCCATGGGAGTATATTCCATTTTTGGCAACCACGATTATGGCGATTATGTGCGTTGGTATAATGTAGAACAGAAAGAGGCTAATCTTGAGAAACTCGTTAATATCCATAAAAAACTAGGCTTTCGCCTGATGCGCAATGAAAACCTTAAGCTTGAAAGAAATGGCGCTACGATAGATTTGATAGGAGTGGAGAACTGGGGCAGGGGAGGATTCAGCAAGTATGGAGACTTGGATAAGGCAATGGTAGGAACCACGCCAGGCTCTTTTAAGTTATTATTATCGCATGACCCTTCGCACTGGGAAGAAAAAGTAATGAACCACCCCGAAGAGGATATACATCTTACCTTTTCCGGGCACACCCACGGAATGCAGTTTGGCATTGAAGTGCCGGGCATTAAGTTTTCTCCCGTTCAATTCCGTTATAAAAGATGGGCGGGGCTTTATGAAGAAAATAACCGTTACCTTTATGTTAACCGGGGCTTAGGATTTATAGGCTTTCCGGGCAGGGTGGGCATATGGCCCGAAATTACTGTGTTTACGCTGAGGTCCGCTTAGGAGATTCCTTCTTTTTAGTTAATAAACTTACATATCCATATCCTGCTGCTATGCATATGAAAGGGACTACGGGCAGTTTATAGCGGTAACTTCCAAGCACGCCTGCAATAGCCCAGAAATAAAGAATTGTCAATAGTAACAAAACGATAAACATAAAATATTTGTCTTTATAAATTCGTACAATGCCATAAGCAGCGCCTCCATACTCTATAAGCATTATCAATAGTATTAAGATACCCAGGACTGTTTCCCTTTTGTTTTTTTTGAAGTTTTCAAGAATCCTCTGCGAACTTATTACAGCAAAACTCTGAGGGTTCAAATTGTTATCCCATCCTAAGGTCTTTGAAATTCCATTGTTACCTACCGAGAGATACATGTTCATCCCGCCTTCGAAATGAGTAATCAGAAAAGCCAATTTATGATCTGAGATATAAGAAAAGGCGATTTTTTTGTAAATATCTGCTTGTTTGAAGAGGTCTTTTTCTGCTCTGAATCCTGCTGAATCAGCTCTTTGCTGGAATTTTACCCGGATGGAATCAAGATTGTCATGGGTAATTCTTTGTTTAGTGAGGCTTGAATAATAAAGCAGCAAATCGTTTTCTCCCTGGGTTGTCATTTGCCAATGCCCATATTGGACGCGGTTCCGGACAAGCCATAAGGAAGTAATGCTTCCACATACAAGCGCAAATAAAAGTCCCATTTTAATTCCCCAACTTTTGCTTTGAGTTGAAAAAACATAGATGATTAATAATAAAACTAAGGGATAAAATAACACTATCGGTTTGGTAAGACAGGCTAATCCCAGCAGAAGACCACCCCAGGCAAAGCTTTGCCATTTGCTATTTTTCATTCCCTTTAAAAAATAATAAATGGAAGGGAGGAATAGCAGGGTGAGTAAAGTATCAGTAAGCAATTCGTTGGCTACAAAAATGGAATGAATGTCGAATGCATAAAGAAGGATGGATAGTTTTGCAATGTCCGGGTTATTAAATAGCAGCAGGGCTATTTTGTAAGTGAAAATAATGGAAATGGCGCTTAAAATAATTTGAAAAAGTATTGCCATAAAAGGTTTTATTCCGAAGATGGAATAAACCATTGCGAGATATAGGGGATACCCCGGTTCCCTGTATGTGTCAGGATGCATGAAGAGATAACCTGTAAGTTTGAGCTCGGAGAAATGTGCCATATTGAAAGTATCGGAAGGCGTTGCAAAGGAATGATACTTCAATAGGTTTTCAGCCAGGGTTTCGTATTGCCATGAATCGCTTACAACAATTTTCTCTTTCTCCACATCCTTATTCCAGGGGGAAATATAGCAGAATAGAATCAGCTTTAAGGTAAGACTTATTACAACAATGGCAGTAAGCGGTATGGCAGAAATTCTTTTCAGCATAGAGCAAAAGTAATTATTAAACTTTTATATGATTTTTTCTATTGTTCATTTAGAAAGCTGTATAAGATAAAACACCTAACTTTGAAAAAAATAAATTTTATGCCAAAAGCGACAGTAACCCTCGGACCCGTTGATTTCGGGATGACAGCAGTAGTGGGGAACCACAAAGTAATAATTGATGAACCTGTAAGTAATGGCGGTAAGGACACAGGCCCCAGTCCAACCGAATATGTTTGTGTTGCTCTTGCATCATGCACAACAGCCACAATAAAAATGTATGCAAACCGCAAGCAATGGAAAATAGAGTCCCTTAGGGTTGATGTAGAGAAAACTTCAGCAGAGGGGAAAAATATTTTCAAACGGACACTTCATATTAAAGGTCCTTTGGACGGAGAGCAACTGAACCGTTTGATGCAGATAGCCAATGCCTGCCCTGTTCATAAGATATTGTCGCAGGCCAATACCGTTGAAACTGTAATGGGGAATTAATTATTCCCTGAGGTCCTCAATTTGTATACCCGGATATTTTTTGGGATCAAAAGTAAAAGTAGGATCCGCAAGAGGAATGTTTGGATTGAATTTATCGATCACGTAAGTCTGGGTTGTCCCGTCTTTCATCATAGCGGTAATTTTTACAACCTGGTTTTTAGCCGGGTTAATAAAGAGCCTTAGGGTATGGAACTTTTCTTTTTCCGGATGTATGGGATATAAGTCAACGCATTCACAAAGCACATTATTTAGTTTCTCCTCATCTATAAAATGACTTTTAAAGCCTTTTTCATAGAAACTGAATATAGTGGCAGGTGACAGGTTTCCCTTTTCGCTGGAGGGATCCACTTTATTGATTTGTACTTCATTGGCATCTTTCAGGTAGGTCCACGTAGTGGCACTGTCGCAGAATATAGTTTGGTTTTTTATATCGAGTTTATATTTCGGGCCTTTTACCCAAATAGCCCCTTTTTGTGATTCACCTGGCTTCTTGTCATTACCATATTGGGTAATAGTAAACTCCGCATATATGGTTTTATAAGTTTTTGTTTTTTTATCCAGCGATTGTAAAATGCTGTTGGCTTTTGCATCCGGGGTTTGTTCCGGTTGTGCAGACATTGTTAATGCAAGCAGGCAAAAAGTAATAGGCAGAAGAATCTTTTTCACGTTTCTTAGTATTGTATAGAAGTTCCAAAGGTACTAAATTATGCTGTTTAGATAAGGCAGAATCAAGAGAGTTTGACCTCGTATTGCCACAATAGCCTTATTTTTGGAAAAATTAACAAATTGCAGGTTATGGGCGATTGGAGACAAAAGTTGCTGGTATGGTACGATGCTTATAAGCGCGATTTGCCCTGGAGAAACATTAAAGACCCTTATAAAATATGGCTTTCTGAGGTTATTTTACAACAAACACGCGTTAACCAGGGATGGGAATATTACCTGAGGTTTATTAAAAAATATCCTACTGTTCAGGCTCTGGCTTCTGCTCCGGAACATGATGTTTTAAAGCTGTGGCAGGGGCTCGGATATTACTCCCGGGCAAGAAACCTGCATGAGGCCGCGCAGTTTATTGTTAAAGAGCATCATGGGAAATTCCCAAAAGATTATGATTCCATAAGGGCTTTGAAGGGGGTGGGGGAGTATACCGCCGGAGCAGTAGCATCTATAGCATTTAACCTACCTTTTCCGGCAGTGGATGGAAATGTAATGCGTGTTTATTCCCGCTTGTTTGGCATTACTACACCTATTGATTCTACTGAAGGGAAGAAAAAGTTATATGAGGTTGCAGCTGAACTAGTACCCGCTAAAAATCCAGGAACCTACAACCAGGCTGTTATGGAGTTGGGGGCTTTGATTTGCCTGCCTTCCAATCCAGTTTGCGAAGACTGTCCCGTCCGGGAAGCATGTTATGCGTACTCCCACAAAAAAATACAGGATTTCCCGGTAAAGCAAAATAAAACGAAACAGAGAAGCCGGTATCTGAATTATTTGGTAATTACTCATGTCGATAAAATGTTAATAAGATTGCGCAAAGGAAAAGACATTTGGCAGGGGTTGCATGATTTTCCCCTGATTGAAAGCAGCAAACCTTTAACTTCTACTTCATTTGTGAAAGATAAAAAGTGGGAAGAAATAATTCATCTTTCCAAACCTGTTATTAAAGATGTGTCGGATGAACATGTTCATATATTAAGTCACCAGAAATTGTTTGCGAGGTTTTATGCTATTGTTATTAAGGGCAAAACGACTAAAATTCCGGCAGGTTGTTTTTGGATAAAAATAAAAGATATTGAAAATTACGCGGTACCGAAACTGATAGACCTTTATATTCGTAAAAAAATAATAAAATGATAATATACAATGTAACTGTAAATGTGGATGATGAAAGCCATTATAAATGGCTTAAGTGGATGCAAGAGGAACATATACCTGCCATGCTGAGCACTGGGCTTTTTACCGGGTACCGTATTTGTCGCCTGCTTGAGGTGGAGGATGAAGGGGCAACCTATTCTGTTCAATTTTCGTGCAATAGTTTGTTGGAATATAATGAGTATAGGGAAAAGCACGCACCCCGCCTGCAAAAGGAATCTCTTGACAAATTCAAAGATAAATTTACGGCTTTCCGCACCCTGTTGGAGGTGGTGGAATGAGAGTTGACATAGAATGTTAAAATGTTTTATCCCATCCGAGGTTTAGAAAATATAAATAGAAGTATATTTGTTTTCAAAATATTGAAAATGAAGAAATGGGGCATAATTACCAGTTTAGTACTCGCTAGCAGCATTTTGTTTTCCCAAAAAACATCTGTAATTGACAATGCGGCGATTGGTATGAAAGTATTTAACGCCAACCAGGCTTTTCTTGCCGGTGACATAAATAAAGCGTTGAAGCTATATACCGAAGCTAATACTGCCAAGCCTAATGACGGTTCTATTCTATATCATATCGGGCAATGCCATTACGTTGTGGGAGAAATGGAAGAAGCCTTAAAGTATCTTCAAAGGGCGGAAGAGGTTGACACCGATGCAAATGAAAATATTCATCTTACCCTCGGGCTGGCATACCAACAGGAAGACCAGGTAGATAACGCACTTGCGGAATTCAAACGGCATAAAAGAAGATACAGCGCCGACCCAAAAAAGCTTAAAGAAGATGATATTGACCAATTGATTGCCGAATGTGTTTTGGCAAAACAAATGGAGAGCCACCCTATAAACGTAAAAATCAGAAATGCGGGGGAATCGATTAATTCGGAGTATGACGATAAAACACCGTCTGTCACTGCTGACGGCACCATACTTATTTTTACTTCCAACCGTCCGCTCCATGTCGGAAAAATGGACCCGACGCAGGATCCCAACCAACTTTTTGATAATGTATACCTATGTAAATGGGATAGCGGTAAAAATGATTGGGGGCTTTCATATTCTATTGACGGTGATGTTAACCAGGCTTATGTACATACGGCATGCACTAGTATTTCTCCCGACGGGAGTACAATTTTCCTATATAGGAACAGTGTTCATGGGGCAGCTGTGGGAGGTGACATTTATATATCCAAAAAATCAAAGAAAGCCAAATGGGGAGAACCTGTGTCGGTTGGAAAGCCGGTTAATTCCAGCTATTATGAAGATGGAGCTTGCCTATCACCTGATGGCAATACGCTCTACTTTGTTAGCGAAAGGCCGGGAGGATACGGTGGCGGTGATATTTATAAAGCAGAGAGGATAAGCAGGGAGGAATGGGCAAAACCCGAAAACCTGGGGCCTGTAGTGAATAGCAGTTATGATGAAGGAGCGCCTTTTTTAGCGCCCGATGGGCATACTTTGTTTTTTAGTTCTAACGGGCATAACACTATGGGGGGGTATGATATTTTTAAAACTAGTATGAACGACAGCGGCAAATGGGCTACGCCTGTTAACCTCGGGTATCCTATCAATACGGTTAATAATGAAAAGAACTTCACCCTTGCAGCTGATGCCCGCACGGCTTATTTTTCCAGCGACCGCCCGGGAGGAATAGGGAAGCGAGATATATATATTGCAGACCTTTCTAACTATTCTGTCCTGGCAACCAACAGTAACTCTCAACCTAAAGGATATTCCATATTGAGAGGGCAAATTACAGACCATAAAGGCGGACCTGTTAAAGAAGCCAATGTAACCGTTTCTGACAGTTCGGGGGCCAAGGTGGCTAATATAACCACCGGTTCAGATGGAATGTATTTCATCACCCTTAAAGGAAATGAGAGATATAAAATAAAAATTTCTTCCAGGGGGAATAAATCTTCCACCAAAGCTATTCTTCTGCCCAATTCAACTCTTGGTACATTTACCATGGAACAAGATTTCACACTTGAAAAAGAATAAACTTGAAACCGGAGATTCATACGCTCATACCTTTTTTTACCGGGATTTTTTTCAGTATCCTTTTCATACAATCCGGTCTTGACAAAGTATTGAACTGGAAAAGTGAGCTTGATTTTAATAAGGCACACTTCAGTAAAACTTTTATAAGCCCCCTTACTCCATTGATGTTTACGTTTCTTACGTTAATGGAGCTTAGTTCCGGTTTAATGTCGGCTACAGGTGTATTCATGCTATTGAGAACGGGTGAAACAACCATTCCGTTTTATGCGAGTTGCTTATGCGCAACCACTTTTATCTGCTTGTTTTTGGGTCAGCGCATTGCCAAAGATTATGGAGGAGCGCAGGCGCTTGTAAGCTATTTTATTTTAGCTTTGATTGGAGTGTATTTCTCTTTTTGAATTAGAATTATTAGAAGTTTATAGAGTTTTGATAATAAGGTTGAAAAATGGCTGTTGCGGTATTGATTTCTACTAAGGTTTTTACAACTACCCATTCTTTAACCTTAGTAGAAAAGCATTCCCTGATCTTCAAACCTTATTATAGAAGAGAATATCAAATGGTAACTACGTAATATACAATGCGCAAAATATTACTTCTTTCAGACACTCATGGATATATAGATGAAGCCATATGCCGCTATTCCGCTGAAGTTGACGAGATATGGCATGGAGGCGACATTGGCAGCGTGGAAGTATATGATGCCCTTGCTAAAATAAAACCCATTAAAGCTGTATATGGCAACATTGATGGAAGGGAAATAAGAGCGATATGCCCCGAAAATCAGATATTCACTTGTGAGAAGAAAAAAATATGGATAACACATATTGGGGGTTATCCGCCCAATTACAATCCAACATTGAAAAGGTTATTACAAGAAACAAAACCAGGTATTTTTATCTGCGGACATTCTCATATTTTAAAAGTGATATTTGATAAGAATCTGAATTTATTACACATAAATCCCGGTGCAGCCGGAAAGCATGGCTTGCATTCCGTGCGGACTATGGTGCGTTTCACCATTGACGGGGACGATGTAAAAAATATGGATGTAATACAGTTAGGAAAGCGGGGAGAGATTTGATGATTCTTCCTTTTTCATCCCCAAAAAACTAAAATTCACTTCTCCGTAAACCCGTTGTTGCAGAAAATTGGGATGCTCTTTAAACGATGTGCGTTTGGAATGTTCAATTATTAACCAGCCCGTCTCTTTTAAAAGGTTCCTGCTGAAAACAAGTTCAGGAATTACCGGGTAATGCGGATAATCATAAGGCGGGTCGCAAAAAATAATATCAAAGGGAACATGATGGCTTCTTATAAAAGAGAGTGCATCGCTGCGCACTGTTATTACATTAGTCAACCCAAAGTGCTTAATGTTTTTACGAATGAAGTTACAACAACCATTACTAATGTCTACCGCTGTTACCTGTTTACATCCGCGTGAAGCAAGTTCATAGGTAAGGCTGCCGGTGCCACAAAACAAATCGAGTGCATCGCAATCTTCCCAATTAAAAGTATTTTGCAGAATATTAAACAAGCCTTGTTTGGCTTTACCCGTGGTGGGCCGGACGGGTAAATACTTGGAAGGTACCATCCTGCCCTTTAAATTCCCGCCGCCTATATACATAGGTATTGCATAAAAAGGGAGTAATAGCGGTGTGCGGGGAGGCTTTCCAGCATGGGTGAAAAAGTGAACCGTGTTGTTTTTCCCGCTATGCGTATATTTTTGAGATACTTTCTTGCCAGGTTAAATATTTCCGAACTTTCTGCGATCTCTCCGTAAAAAAAGCAAGATGAATCGTCCGGTTTAAGTTTAAGTTCTTCATAAACCCAAAGCAGGAAGTAAGTGAAATCATCAGGGGTTTGAAAATAGTAGCGGTTATATAAAAGCAACTTGCCCGATTGGAGGGCAACAACATCCATATAGCCCGAAAAAACATATACATGCACCTCATTCTTGTTGCTGTCTTTGTGGAGAGCCAATAAGTATTCAACAAAAACAGAGGAATGGTGCCTGAATATGGCTTGAGGATATTTTTCTTTAAGCCGGGAATAATCGGCTGTATTTACTGCATAAACACTATAACAATCGTTATTTTTAATAAAATCGGAGCAAGGGGTTTCATCCTGTTTGATGAGGTTTTGCTGTTTAAGATAACCCTTTAACGATTCCTGAGAAAAAAATGACAAGGGTATGAGCATGGCGCTGTTATGGGTAAAAACCACTGACGAATCCGAACATTTGTAATTCAGGAGTTCTTCATGCAGAATGCTTTCTATAGGGCGCTTTATATCTGTCGCTTTGCCGGTCCAGGATTTGGATTCACTTCGGTTATAGGATGACCATGCGAGATATTGATTAGTGTCTTTATCAAGAAGGCAGGCAAGCAAACCACTTTCCCTAACCTCGATGGAGAGATGCAAATTTTTATTTGCCAGGGAGGCCTTATCCAGCGTAACCCTTTCCTGTTCCTGTTTGGCAGGATATTGTATTTTAATGTTTTCCATCCGTGTCAATAGCCCAAAAGTAATAAGAAAACCTTAACAATAGTTATGAGTTGTAAGTTATGAGTTATTACGAGTGCAGCTTCCCATTCATAACTTATAACTTATAACTCATAACTGTTAAGATAAATACCCTATTTTTGTCCAACTTTTAAAGGATGAAGAAAACTTTCATTACCAATCTTATTCTTGTACTTGGTTTAAATCTCTCTATAAAACCCTTTTGGATACTTGGGATAGATGTGAAGGTTCAAAATCTTGTAGGTCAGTCAGAGTTTGGTACATATGCCGGAATATTATCCTGGTCGTATGTTTTTAGCATATTACTTGATCTGGGTATTACTAATTTCAATAACCGGAATATTTCACAAAACACACACTTGTTAAGCAAACATTTTTCAAGGGTCGTAATCCTTAAGCTTACACTGGCTGTATTATATATAGTAGTATGCAGCATTGCAGGGCTCGCATTCGGATATGACTTCAGAAGAATGAAACTATTGGTGCTCTTATGTTTTATGCAGTTTCTCATTTCGTTCATTCTATACCTGCGATCTAATATTTCAGGCATGCATCTTTTCAAAACAGACAGTGTACTTTCGGCTACCGACAGGATAATAGGGATAGCTATTTGTGCTCCTATTTTATGGGCGCACTTTTTTATACCGAAAATAGATATCATGGATTATGTCTACATTCAGATATCTGCATACTCTCTCACAGCTATTATAGCATTTGTGATAGTGGTTAATAAAGCCCGATTTATCAAGTTTGATTGGACGCGTACCTTTAGCTTAATGATATTAAAAAAGAGTTTCCCATTTGCTATTTTGGTTTGGCTAATGTCATTCTATAACCGTATTGACCAGGCTATGCTCGAAAGAATGGGACATGATGGCGGTGTACAAGCAGGCGTTTATGTACAAGCACAGCGTTTGCTAGAGTCTACTAATATGATTGCATTTTTAGCTGCAGGATTATTGCTACCCATTTATGCAAGGATGCTAAAGTTAGGAGATTCTGTTGAGTCGCTTGTTCAAACATCCTATTCCCTTCTTTTTGGCTTGGCCATAGTAATTGCCAGCGGATGTTGCTTTTATGCCCAAAATATAATGCACATGCTTTATGTGGGAGATGTTTCAGAAACAGCCATTGTTTTCAGGATACTGATGTGTTGCTTTTTGGGTACAACTACACAGTATGTTTTTGGAACATTGCTTACAGCCAACGGGAACTTAAAATACCTGAATATTATTGCCGGATGCGGTATGGCATTCAACATTATTGTTAATTTGATATTGATACCCCATTTTCATGCGGAAGGGGCAGCTATAACAAGCCTTATGACACAAATTCTTGTCCCAGGGTTACAAGTATTGATAGTTCAACGAATGTTCAAATTCAAAATATTATCGCGGATGCTGTTTACTCTGCTACTATTTGCAGCAGGAGAAATATGCATTGCCTACTTTTCCACGCACCTTCCCCTTGACTGGAGGATTTCTTTCCTTTCTATGATAGCGGCTTCCGGAATATGGGCGTTGGTATCGGGAGTTATAAATGTTAAATCGCTTTTGAGAACGGTAAAACTTGGCTGATAAACTAAATATCTTACTTTTGTCTTTCCCCACCTATATTAGAAAATACCATGAATAACGAAAACAAGCGAAACTTTTTTAATTCAGAAAGCCTTTTCTCTTTTATCATCAGCCGGTGGAGGTCATTGCTTATCATAACCATCATCGCAATGATAGGTTCGGCTATAGTTTCTTATTTACTTCCCGTTAAGTATAAAGCAACGGTTATCCTTTTCCCATCACAAAACAATAATCTTTCGAGAGGTTTTTATTCGCAAATGTCGGATGGGGCGAAAGATTACCTTGCATTTGGCGAGGATAATGATGCTGAGCAGCTTTTGCAGATATTGAAATCGGATGAACTGATGTATATCCTCGAGAAAAAATTTGACCTGCTCAACTATTACAAACTTAGTGATAAGAAGTATAAAGATTATATGTTTAAAGGGTATTACAACGACCTTTTTATATATGAACTAACCGAATACCAGTCTTTAAAAATAGAGGTATATGATGGCAACCCCGGGATGGCTGCCCAAATGGCCAATGAAGCTGCCCATATAGCCGATTCACTTTTGCAGCATATTACCAAGCAAAGAGCTATAGCTGCCTTTAAGGTAGTAAAAGCCCAGTACGATTCCGCTATTGCAGTAGCTAACAGATTGGAAGACTCCATGAGTTTTTATCGCAAGCAGGGTATACTTTCATGGGAATTCCAGGTAAAGGAATATACTTCGGGTTACTCTAAAGCGGAAGTGGCTGGCAATGCCAAAGCAGTAGATGCGATCTCCGATAAATTAAAAGCCTTCCAGGACTACGGAAAAGGATTTACTATTATTTACAATGATTTGTTCGCCACATACAAATGGCTTATTATTGCCAGGGAATCCTATATGGAGGCAAAAGCCAATGCCGAAGGAACCATTCCCGCTTTATATATAGTTGATAAAGCTATACCCGCTGACAAAAAAACATATCCTATCCGTGGCTTGGTGGTTGCGGGAGGAACGATAGTCGCACTGTTTTTCGCAATTCTTATTTTATTGATGTTAAAACGCTTCAAGACGATAAAAGGATCTGATGGCGACAGGTAGTTTAAGCATTGGAGTAAAACATGCGTATAGCAGTTTTTGTGTTTTACATACTGTTTGTATAAGCATATAGTTACTATTTGCTTTGATCACTAAAAAGGAAATATTGATTTTTTATGTAGCAAGCATATTTTTTGTATGTATTGATTTGCTGTTGATCTATTTCGGGAAGAACTCTTTAGTAGCTCTTCTTCCGGTAATTGCGCTGATAGTTTACTGGATTTTATTTTCGCTCGATAAACTGATGCTGTTCGTGGTTTTTTGCACTCCCTTGTCTATTAATGTTTTTGAAATGCCCGGGCTTAAGCTGGGTGATATTGGCGTAGGGATGGCATTGCCTACCGAACCTATTATGTTTGGTATTATGCTGCTTTTTATGCTGCACCTTGCCTATTCGGGATACGATAAAAAAATAATACGTCACCCGGTGACCATTCTCATTTTATTAAGCCTTATATGGATGCTGGTTACTTGTTTTACAAGTACCATGTATTTTGTTTCCTTTAAATACCTGATTGAACGGAGTTGGGGTGTTGTTACATTTTATTTCCTCGGTGTATTACTATTTAAAAAAGTAAAAAATATTTATTCTTTTCAGTGGCTATATATTTCAGCTTTTACTATTGTTATTGTTTATACCTTTATTCGTCATTACCCTTCTCATTTTGGTGAAAAAGGAGCCCATACTGCCGTTAAGCCATTTTATAATGACCACACCGCATATGGAGCTATGCTTGCCATGTTCATACCCGTTCTGGGTGGGTTAAGCCTCGCGAGAAGAAACAAGCCCCCTATCCGGGTTATCGCTTTCCTTTTGTTCTTGGTTTTCCTGGTAGCTTTGGGTTTTTCCTACAGTCGCGCGGCGTGGTTGAGTACAATAGTCGCTTTGGTGGTATTAGTTCTCATGCTTTTCAGGATAAAACTGCGCTGGATATTAGCCGGGTTTTGTGTAGGTATAACTCTCTTCTTTGCGTATCAAACCAACATTATCATGAAATTACATAGGAACAATAACCAGGTTTCACAAGATATAACCAAAGAAATCGGGTCTATTTCCAATATATCCTCCGATGCTTCCAACCTGGAACGACTTAACCGCTGGAGTTGCGCCTATCGCATGTGGTTAGACAAACCTGTGTTTGGTTATGGACCCGGAACCTATATGTTTAAGTATGCTCCCTATCAACTTTCCTATATGCGGACTATTATAAGCACCAATGAGGCCAATCGGGGCAATGCCCATAATGAATACCTTGGTCCCCTTTCAGAGGAAGGCTTACCCGGTATGCTTATTATGCTGGCAATTGCGGCGTCCGTATTCACTCTTTCGTTTCGGCTTTTTTATACGTTAAAGGATCGCGATATGCGTATAATAGTCATTAGTATTTTTTTGGGGCTGGTAACTTATTTTGTGCATGGGCTTATGAATAACTTCCTTGATACCGACAAAGCTGCAGTCCCTTTTTGGGGCTTTATAGGGATGCTGGTGGCTATTGATTTAACGACAAAAGAGCAACAACAAAGTGAAAAGTTTATAGCATCATGAACTTTTAACTTTTTCAAGCCTGGCAAATAGCACTGTAATAATAAAACCCACTATACATCCTACTACTACACAGCCTACCCGTTCAAGAGCAATATCCCAACTTTGTGCTGATTTCTCCTGGAAAAGTACTATGATGGTCGCAGCCACTGCCGTGCGAACGCTCATTTTCAAGTTTAATAGTATACCTGTAAGTGTGGTGAGGCTCACTCCCAGGCAAAGCAGAATAAAATTGGGCAAAGGCAAAAAATAAACTAATAGCCCTATGGCTGAACCAACAAAATTACCTTCGATACGGATATAGGCAAGCTTGTTATCATTTTCCGGGCTAACCACCAATACCACTGAAATGATACTCCAAAATAGCGGGTACTGTGGAAAGGCTTCATAAAGCCAATAGCAGATTGCTGCACCTAGGGTACACTTTAAAACATATAGCCATTCCTGCTTGCTTATGGATAGTTTCATGGTATGCAAAATTGGTGAAATTTATGCATCAATGCCTAAGCGAATCCTTTTTCCTTTTTAATAGTTTCGTATGCTTGTTGAATTTTTTTGAACTTTTCTTCCGCCGATTTGCGTATATCTTCACCTAAATGGGTAACCTTGTCTGGGTGATATTTTAAGGCCATTTGGCGGTAGGCTTTTTTAGTTTCCTCTTCTGTAGCGCTGCGCTCTATGCCCAGCATTTCATAAGCCCTATTACCGGAAGAAACAATCCCGCCAAACATAGCGCTCACAGCTCTGAAATCTACCATGCTTATTTCTAAAAAAATAGATATTCTGTTCAGCACTGTTTGCTCAGCGCCCGACAGGTTGCCATCGGCATAGGCAATACCAAATAGATAGTGTAATAATTGCAAACGGCTATGGTAGTTCATTTTTCCTCGTGCAGCGGCGCATATTCTGTCTAAGGGAATTTCCTGTTTCAGCGCTTCACGAAGCATAAGCAGGTCTTGCTTCGTTTTCTCCACTCCAAATTGTTTCACAAAAAAATCTTTCACATAATCCAATTCCTGCCGGGTAGTTTTGCCGTCGCTGCGCATTACTGCAGCCGTAAGTGATACAAGGATGAAATTGAAATCTCCCGTATGATTCTCTAAAATACTTTCCAGGGGGATAGCGCCTTTATGGCCTTGTTGCGATTTGATATACTCATCTAAAATAGCGCCCAGCAAAAAGCCGGCAATAGCTCCGTCTAATCTGCCCAGAAACCATCCTATAAATGCCCCGAAAACCTTTCCGGAAAAATGTACCACCATACGTATAAGGGGACAAAATTATATTGTTTTGCAATCTCGTAGCCATAAGATTTTGAGTCTACCCTTTAAATAAAAAAAACTTAGCATTTTGGTTCCCTGCGGAAACCATGGCTCGTCGTAAGAATATGCGAAGTGTGTCGGAAATATTCTCTATTGCACTACAAGTCTTCCGGTGGAAACAAGCGCACCTTCTTGTGTGATTAGTTTATAGATATAAATTCCTTTAGCTTGTGCACCTATGTTAATAGCACTGTTCGGGGTATTAATAACGGAAGTATTTACTTCCTGACCTAAAACATTGTATACATTAACTTGGTAGCTGCCATTGCCGTTTGGAATGCTGAAATTAAATATTCCATTGACACTGGGATTAGGATAAACAGTTATATTAGTATTATCAGATATCTCTTTTACGGCCAATGCCGAAGCAGGTGGTTGTATTCCATAGGCAATTCTTATCTGCTCGGTAAAATCGCTTGAACTATTTGGATTTAATGCAGTAACGGCATAGTATCCATTATCTTGTCCACTCCAACCCCAATTCATGTGAAATTCACCGGTAGCGCTATATCCGTCACACACCCAATCATGTCCTCCTTCTGTAGCATCAACACCACCATATTCTACAACCCTCTTGTTGTTAAGTTCATTCTCCAATAGTGCAATCCAGTTAGCTTCTGTATAAGCGCTATAGTATGCCTGGTTTATCGTAGATGCATCATATCCAAAAAAATGAGTATAAGAGTAATATGCAGAAGGATAGTTGCCTAATAAAACGGAACCACTTCCGCTAGGACTGTAATCCATATTTACACTAACACCACATTCATACATCAGTTCAGCAACTTGTTTGTATGTAGAAGCAGTAACTTTATTGGGCATGGCAGACCATATATAATGAGAAGTATCAAAATCGGCGCATAGAGTCCCGTAATCTTCGGAGTAGTTACTGCTTACTTTGCTATCATCATTATAACAAACTGAGCCCGTTCCCATAGCCGGATACGACCAGTATTTCATTATTTGAGCCATGGCTGTTGCTACGCAGCCGGTGACTGAACCACCGGGGCAATCGGCATTATAATAAGGAGATTGATCCCACACGGTTGTACATAAAGGAAGTACACTATCCCGGGTTGTTGTTGGTGTATGAGCAGTGGCACTTTTAGCATTAGGAGTAGTAGCATCAGAAGTATAGGATGTCCATTCATCATTAATAGCAGAAGTTGCCGCAATACTATGTGTTCTAAGTGCTATTACTTCTTTTTTGCGATTTTGTAACCAGTAGGAAGTATTGTTATTCGAAGCGGGTACAACATATGGGCCTTCATCCGAATAGCCAATGATAGGATGTGCGGCATCTTCAGCGGTAACAATAACAAAGCCTTTATTACTATTTACGTTAAAAACATAGTAAACAGGCACACCATTCGCATCTTTTTCGGTATAAGCCAATGAAAGAGTAGGATTGGCAACGCCATATTTACCGGTATAAAAATTTAGCGCAGCTTTTTGAGCTGAATTAACCAATACGGGGTTTGCCTTTACTGTGAAAATCTCTAATAATAAAAAAGAAGCTACAAGGAATTTTATTTTTCTCACGATAATTTTAATTTATGTGTTTTTTTGATAATAATTACTGATTCAAGAACAACATAATGCAAAGGTAAGCATAAAATTAATACGAAAATCATTCAATATTCTTACCTATGATGATTATAAAAAATACTGCCGTGAATACTTTGAAATTCAACATACTATTAGCTCATTAATAAGGCGGATAGTATAGAGAATAATTGTGTTGTTTTAAGCACTCATTTGTTAATCTTTATTGGAAAGAAGTATAAAAGGTTCGCTTACATGTATTAGTTTTGCCTGCCCGTTCCGAGCTAAAATGTTTGAGCGGGGCCGATACAATTAATATGCTAGCGCTTCTAAAAAAAGAAATTTCAGGTTTTCTTGGCTCGTTAATAGGGTACATAGTGATATGTGTATTCCTAATTACAATCGGTTTACTGTTATGGGTTTTTCCATTCGACTCTAATATATTAAATAGTGGCTATGCCGGGATTGATCCGCTATTTGTTCTTGCTCCCTGGGTGTTTATGTTTCTTATTCCTGCAGTAACTATGCGTTCTTTTGCCGAAGAGAAGAAAACCGGAACCATCGAGCTTTTACTTACCCATCCTCTCAGCGATATTGAAATTATTCTTGCCAAATATTTTGCCAGTATTGTGTTGGTGATACTTGCCCTGTTGCCTACTCTTGTTTATTATATCTCTGTTTACAAGCTTGGTTATCCGCCGGGCGATATTGATAATGGCCGTACATGGGGCTCTTACCTCGGATTGATTTTTCTTGCCGGAGGATTTGTTTCTATCGGAGTATTCGCGTCTTCTATCAGCAATAACCAGGTAGTGTCTTTTATTTTTGCAGTAATACTGTGCTTTGTCTGCTATGCCGGATTTGGCTTTATAGGACAGTATATCCCGTCGGGGACTATTGGAAACTTTATACAATTGATAGGCATAAACATGCACTATTCTTCTATGAGCCGTGGTGTGATAGATACACGTGATGTAATTTATTTTGTTAGCATATCAACGGCATTTATATTAATGGCAAGGGCTTCATTAGAGAGCAGGAAATGGTGAACATACAGGGAAAAAATAATGCTGCCTCCGGCAAAACTGCAAGCAGAGACCTTACGAAACTTGGTCTCAGTCTTGTTATTTTATTTTTACTGAATTATGTAGGCTCCTTTTATTTCCACCGCTTTGATCTTACCTCGGAAAAAAGATATACTCTTTCTCCTCAATCAAAAAAAATTGCTGAAAACATACAAGGTTCAGCGTTCTTTAAGGTTTATTTGGAAGGCAAGAAGTTACCGGCGGGATTAATTCGCCTGCGCGATGAAACTAAAGAAATGCTGGATGAGTTCCGCGCCTATTCAGGCGGGAAAATACAATATGAATTTGTTGACCCATCAGCCAATCCTAATCCTGACGAGAGGCAGGCATTTTATAAACAGTTATACAAAGAAGGGCTTGCCCCAATCGATTTGCATGTACAGGAATCATCCGGAAACTCTGAACAAATGGTATTTCCCGGGGCAATATTATCATACAGGGGTAGGGAAGTAGCCTTGATTATATTGCAGAATCAGGGAAGCCAGGATCCTATGACTGCTATTAATTACTCTATTGAAGAACTGGAATATGACATTGATAATGCCATACATAAACTGAGTATTGACATTAAGCCGAGGATTGCCTTTATCGAAGGACATGGAGAACTGGACTCTATTCAAACTGCCGGTGCACAGAAGGCATTGGAGGAATATTATAATATAAGAAGAATATCAATCGGGCACCGTTCCGGCGCTTTGTTAGATTCGGGTGGCGTAGTGAGATATAAAGCCATAATTATTGCAAAGCCCGATACTGTTTTCAGTGAGCCTGATAAACTATCCATAGACCAATACATTATGCATGGCGGAAAGGTATTCTGGCTCGTTTCCCCATTATATGCCCCTATGGATACGCTTGCCAAAGAGGGGAGAATGATGGCGTTCCCCAACGATATGAACCTGGATGATTTGCTGTTTCAGTATGGTGTGCGTTTGAATGATAATGTTGTTCTTGACTTTCAGTGCTCGGCAATACCCGTGAATACTGCTCTCAGTGGCGAACAACCCCAATGGGAATTGCAGCAATGGTTTTACGAGCCTCTTATCGGCCCTGTTGGCAGTAGCTCTATAGTTAAGAATTTGAGCTTGGTAGAATTTAATATGGCAAGCACGCTTGATACCATTGGCGTCCGGAATGTTAAAAAAACAATACTGCTCGCCACATCCAAATATACCAAGTTGCAAACTACTCCTGCCCGTGTAAGCATAGGCATAACACAATTACACCTGGATGAAAGCCTTTTCACAAAATCATTTCAGCCGGTGGCGGTTCTTTTGCAGGGTAGGTTCATATCCCTTTATAAAGGACGCATACCGCACCCCTATGACACAGCCAAAAAATTTTATTTTAAACCGGTAAGCGACACTACCGCTATGATTGTAGTATCGGATGGAGATGTTATAGAGAATGGAATAGATTTCCATGGCACTAATGCTCTTCCCCTTGGGAGCGATAAATACACTATGCAACAGTACGGTAACAAAGATTTTATTTTAAACTGTATGAACTACCTGTGCGGCGATTCAAACCTGCTGTCAGTAAGAGGGAGGGAATTGAAGATACGGTTGTTGGACAATAAAAAGGTGGCACTCCAAAAAACACAGTGGCAGGTAATCAATCTGGTTGTGCCCGTGCTTCTGATTATCTTTTTAGGACTGATATTTGCTGCTGTCCGGAAGGAGAGGTACGCGAAATAGCCGGATATAAGATATAAGCATCATTATGAGGATTGGGATGTGGTAATTCCGAAACAGGGAAATATTACTACGAACATTGTAATTGTCATGTTGAGCGGAGCGAAACATCTCGATAATACTGAGATCCTTCGCTATGCTCAGGATGACAATCGCACTTTGGAGATGACTAAGGATACAGACCCGCAATCACTTTCACAATTCTTTCGGTAGCTTTTCCATCCCACATAGGAGGGATTTTTCCTTTTTTATAAGTACCTTTTTCAACCGCTTCTATTTTGTTTTCTATCAGTTTCTCATCAAAAGGTATTAGTTCATTGGTGCCGAGTGTTACGGTAACAGGTCTTTCTGTGTTAGGGCGGAGGGTGAGACAAGGCACACCGAGAAAGGTTGATTCCTCTTGTATTCCACCACTATCGGTAATAACTACCAGGCTTTCTTTCACTAATTTTTGGAATGAAAAATAATCAAGAGGCTCGCATAAAATAAGTTTTTTGTTTTGTTTCAGTTCGTCGAGCAATCCAAATTTTTGGAGATTGATGACAGTGCGCGGGTGAGCTGGGAAAACAAGGCTATGTTTTTTTGTGATGTTTTTTATCAATGCGTTTAGCTTCTTCAACCCATCTTCAGAATCAACGGTAGCAGGACGGTGCATGGTCATCAGCAGGAATTTTTTGGAGGATATCTCAAACTTCTTCAGAATGCTGCAACTGTCAATTTCTTTGGAATAAGCCACCAGCGTATCAATCATAGTATTACCAACGAAATGGATATTCTTTTTATCTTTCCCTTCCTGCACCAGGTTATCATAACCGCTTTGCTCAGTTACAAAAAAATAGTCTGATAGATCGTCGGTAAGCAACCGGTTAAATTCTTCCGGCATGGTGCGGTCATAGCTCCTCAAGCCGCTTTCAAGGTGGGCCAGAGGAATGCCCATTTTATTGGCTGTGAGCGCTCCTGCCAGCGTAGAGTTTACATCGCCGGGCACAATCATTAAATCGGGTTTGTATTCTTTAACAGATTTCTCGAGTGCTTTCATAATATCCGCCATTTGCGATATGGGGCTTCCCGCCTCCACATTCAGAAAAATATCTGGCTGTAAACGGAACTGCTCAAAAAAAACGGAAGACATATTTTTATCAAAATGTTGCCCGGTATGCACAATTTTACAATCTAACCCCGCATGATTCCTTACTACCGCAGGGAATTGCGTAACCTTAATAAAGTTTGGACGAGTGCCCACAACTATCAGTATCTTTTTCATTTCTTAAATTTAATGATCATAGGACGGGATATGGATGAAGAATAGGAAGTCAAACTTACCGAAATTCCTGTAAAGTGGTAATAATAAGTTGTGAATGTTCACTATATTGGGCAACTCAATGTCAATAACTGCTCTAAAATATGCTTGAAATAGAACCCTGGGAAATATTAAAAAGTGAAATTGTTTTCCACAACAAATGGGTGACCATTCAAAGGGATGCAGTGAAACTCCCTAATGGCTCGGTTATTGATGACTATTACCTGAACGTGCGTCCGGAAGTAGTGATTACATTACCAATAACAAAGGATGGAAAAGCGATAATGGTGAGGCAATATAAACACGGAGGAAAGGAAATATTTTTAGAATTTCCGGGTGGTGTATTTGAAGCGGAGAAGGAAACTCCGCTACAGGGTGCATTGCGTGAGATGCGGGAAGAAACAGGTTACCATTCCGATGAAATGATATATCTTGGTAAGGTGTTTGACGACCCTACGAAAGATACTAATTACATCCACTTTTTCCTGGCTAAAAATGCATACAAGAAATTTGAACCCGAACCCGACCCTACCGAAAATATTGAAATAATAGAAATCCCTTTTGAAGATATTCCTGAACTGATTAAGAATAATAAAATGAGAGTTTGCGGGGCAATTGCTATATACACTATGGCTGCTTTGCACTTAAAAAAATAAATATGTTTAAAAAAATAATTTTATTCTGTTCGCTATTTTGTACTGCTTCCGGTTTATGGGCGCAAACTATTCCCAATGGAGGATTTGAAAATTGGCAATATTATCCGAAAACTACTTATGAAACTCCGAAAGGATGGACTAATAATGATTTGCTCTATCAGCATTTTGATCCGGGATATAAGGGTGTTACTACGCTTAAATCCACCCGCAGCCACAGCGGACGTTACGCTTTGCAAATTAGTGTTACCTTCAACCACAATGATACGGTAAATGGAGCCATATATTCCACAGGCAGTGTAGATTCTCTAGTACGATTGCTTTCCCACACCGCAGCTGCAGGATTTCCCTGTTCTCAAAAATATGAATCATTTACAGGGTATTATATTTTTAATTGCCTTCCCGGTGATACTGCTGTTTTTGGGGCTATCCTCACCAAATGGAATTGGGTGAAAAGAAGCCGGGATACCTTAGTTAACTCTATTCTCCGGACAGGAGATATGCAAACCGATTATGTACCTTTTAATGTACCTTTGAAATACAGGATTAAAAATGAAGTACCCGATACGGCTTTTATTTCCATAGGTATACAATCGCAGTCCGTTAATTCCGCGAAAATAGGTACGATTCTTATTGTTGACGACCTGGAATTCTCAGGCAGGGTGAAGAAAGAAGAACAAAAATCACCGGGACAACATGGTCAAAAATAAATGTAACTTTATACTTTAGATTAAACTCAAATCAATTTTATGCGCAGACTTTTTGTTTTAGCCGGTTTGATAAGTATACTCTCAACCTCATGCATTTCTCAATCACACCAGCTTGATGTGGGAGATAAGATGCCTTTATTCTCTTTGAAAGATCAGGATGGAAAAACCTTCAACATGAAAGATTCTGTAGGTAATAATGTATTTGTAATTTTCTTTTATCCGAAGGATGGAAGCCTTGTTTGCACTAAAGAGGCCTGCACTTTCAGGGATAGCATGAACTTATTTAAGCAATTGGGAGTACAAGTTATTGGAATAAACCAGGGCAGCGTTGAAAGCCATAAAAAATTTCAGAAGGATGATAATCTTAATTTTGAATTATTGAGCGACCCTGATGAAACAGTGATTAAGGAATTTGGAGTAAAAGGGGGCTTACTTACCCAAAGAGTGACATTTGTAGTTGATATTACAGGACAAGTAGTTTTTAAATGCGAATCATCTACCGATGGCAAAAAGCACGTTCGCGAAACGCTGGAGTTTGTGAGGCAAATGAAGAAGAAAGGAAACTAAACAGAATACCTTCTTTATTTTTATACATCCACCTATAGCAATATAAACAGCGATAATGTAATTTTATTGTGGCTTAAAATTTTCCTTTGCCCTACAATCTCATTAATAGGCGTTTTTATTTATAATAAAATTATCATCCCGGATTATTGTAAACAAATTGAAGGAATAAGACGATACCATTATCAGGAATTAGTAATTTTGTCTTTCAAAATATTTCAGAGGTGGAATCAATTATTTCAGTAAAAAAAGTAAGCAAGAAGTTTGGAGATTTTATTGCCGTAAATGAAATTGATTTTGAAGTTCTGAAAGGCGAGATATTTGCCTTTCTGGGTCCTAACGGGGCAGGTAAAAGCACTACTATAAAAATGCTCACAACTCTTTTGAAACCCACCTCGGGCTCACTTTTTCTTGCCGGGCATGATGTGGCAAAGGAACAAGATGCGGTGCGAAAATCTTTCGGCATCGTGTTCCAGGATCCCAGCCTTGATGAGGAACTTACCGCATACGAGAATATGCGCCTTCATGCGGTTTTATATTCCCTTCCAAGAAGAGAAGCAAACACAAGGACCGAGCAATTATTAAAGCTGGTCGACCTTTGGGAAAGGCGTGATTCTATTGTGAAAACATTTTCAGGAGGGATGAAAAGAAGGCTTGAAATAGCGCGCGGGCTGCTGCATCATCCGAAGATTATGTTTCTTGACGAGCCAACATTGGGATTAGATGCTCAGACCCGGAATATGCTCTGGAACTATGTTAAAGAACTGAACAAAGCAGAAGGCATGACCATATTCTTTACTACACACTATCTGGGGGAAGCAGAATCTGTAGCACAGAGGATAGCCATAATAGATCATGGTAAGATTGTTGCTATGGGAACTACGGATGAATTGAAACAGCAGACAGGGGGCGCAGACCTTGAATCTGCTTATTTGGAACTTACCGGAAAACAAGTGCGCGATGAGTTAGTTGATAGCGCAGAAGGAAGTAAAGAACGCTGGAGAAACGTAATGAAAAACAGACCACGATAATGGAAGTAATAGGTATATTATGGCTCCGCCAAATTAAAAGGTTTTCCCGTTCGGGAGTGCGAATAGTAATGGGTTTTGTGCAGCCGCTTGTTTATATGCTTGCGCTGGGATATGGGCTCAATGCCATTTTTCAGGGATCGGGCAACGGGAGCTACTTGCAGTTTATTGTGCCGGGAATTATAGTGCAGACTATCATGTTCACCTCTATGTTTTGGGGCGCCAATATGATTTGGGACAGGCAATTTGGGTTCCTCAAAGAAACGCTTGTAGCGCCTGTTCTCAGGGTTAAGATCATGTTTGGTAGCGCCTTGGGAGGCGCCACCATATCGCTTGTCCAAGGCATCATACTCTTTATTATTGCCATGATTTTTGGATTCCGCCCCACTCAGTGGGAAGAAATTCCGCTTACTATTCTTTTTATGGGTATGCTTTCTCTTGCCATCGTTAGTTTCAGCGCGGGGATAGGGGCGATGGTAAATGATATGCAGGCGTTTGTAGCCGTAAATAATTTCCTTTTGATACCTCTCTTTTTCCTTTCCAGCGCGTTATTTCCGTTAGACCATGTTCCGACTGTAATGAAAATAATAGCTTCCGCAAATCCTATATCTTATGCGGTAGATGCTATACGGGCTACACTCATTAATCGTTCTCATTTTGGGTTGATGACAGATTTTATTGTTCTTCTCGCTACGCTGATTGCCTTTTTAGGCTTCGGCTCGTATCGCTTTAATAAGATACAGGCGTAGAATTTTATCTTACTAAATAGTCTTGCGGATTTTTATAAGCATGAGTAATTGCCAGAATAATAATTTGTTTTTGGCTCTCGTCGATAAGATAATGAATATGATAAGGGAATTGTCTTAGCAGGAGGGTTCTCACATCTTTGTACTTTATCTGAAAGCCTTGGGGATAAGAGCTATATAAGATTTGGCTTCCCGAACGCGAAACAAAAACTCTTTAGCAAGTTTTGGATTAATGTTTTTGTAATAATTAACAGCATTTGTAATATCAGCTTTTACAAAAGGCCTGTTTACGAAGAGATACTTCATAGGCTTTTTTCAAGCTCGTCTAATGTTTCATCAAAATTTGCCACATCACCGGAATTAGTGTAATAGTCGTTCAATCGTTCATCCAGCAACTGTTTTTGCCAGGATGCCAATTCCGCCAAATTTTCCACTTCTTCTTTTTGAAGTTCGGAATACCGGGCTTTTAACTTCTGCCATTCTTCAATAGGAAGGAAAACGCCTGTAGTATTACCCTTAGCATCATGAATAAATTGAAGTGTCATAGTGTAAACTTTAAATCAGTTGTTATTACAAAGATAGGCAAATTATCTTAAAATAGCAGAATGATAAGAAGGTATTGCATCTCTTTTATCTTCTTCTTATCCAGAGAAGGGAAACGCAAAATACATTGGCGAACATAATAAAAGCGGGATACAGTGTGGTTGCAATAGAGTAGGAGGGTATGGCGGCTATGCTGAATATACCTGTAATTATACCAATTGCAAATAAAGAAAGGGTTTCAGAATAAGGCTCTGAATAGGCTTTTCTAAGGGTAGGTAAAAAGCCAACAAAATCAATTATGGTAACTAATATCACGGATAAGACAGCATCATGCAGGAAAACATAAACTACAATAGCAGCCAATGCTCCTGCAAGGCAAACCGTGTCGAAAACAGTAATGTTTTTTGTGCCATATTTTAAAGAAAGAATAAAAATATAGATGCAAAAACCTACTCCCACAGCCAAGGGGAGCGCTCCCATGCCTGCTCCGCTGTTGAACATTACTACAACACCCGTAACCTGTAATATTGTCCAGATAAGCCAGGTATAGCTGTGAGGCTGGGTTTTCCGGCGGAAAATATCTTTCAGGTAAGGAATAAAACCAATGATGCTGACAATTGTTGCAATTATTCCGCAAGCGGGTTTAATAATTTCTGTTGTGATGCCGGTCATAAGTAACTGCAATAATACGGTATTCTTAGTTGTAACGAGGCTGATAAAATACAGTTAATCCTTGCTTTTGTAAACTTTACAAGCTGAAAAGTACAGTTAAATAGATACATCATAATAAGTAGGTAGGTTAAAGCGTTATACGTATATATTTGTGTTGGTAAAATCTGCAATGCATGAAAGAGTCGGTCCTTTCCTTGTAATTTTGTATCTAACAATAATTAATAAATTTCTTTTTTATGGGTAAAAGGATGGTTATTTCCGGGAGCGCAGTATTAATATTTAGTTCCTTCCTATTAGTTTCAGCAACTAAAGATAATAATAAGAAGGGCTTTGATGTGAAAGCATTTGATAAATCCTTGTGCTGCATACCCAAAGGAAGTTTCATGGTTCAAGATAGTTTCGAAATGTCGAATCATCAAATAGCTCCAAGATCAGTTGAAGTTGATTCTTTCTACATGTGTAACCATGTAGTTAGTAATATGGAATACCGGATATTTCTGGATGATTTAAAAAGCACCGAACCTTCACTCTATTCCAAAATGCTTCCTGATACGCTTGTTTGGAGGTCGAAATCCGGTTTTCCTATGGAGGATATGGTAAAGTATTATTTTAACCATCCATCTTATAGTAATTATCCTGTAGTTGGTGTATCACATGAACAGGCAGAGTATTATTGTAAATGGCTTACTGAAAAATATAGGAAGGAAGCAAAAAGGAAATATAAAAAAGTAGTGTTTAAGTTGCCGAGTCTTTATCAATGGGATTGGGCGGCTTATGGCGGAAATACGAATAATATTTTCCCTTTTGGATTGTTTCTAAGGAACTCTAAAGGGTTGCAATTAGCTAATTATTTATTTATCTCTGAGCAGTTTATTAAAAGGGTCAATGATACCGGCAAGCTAACGCTTACAAATATTCGCCAGGATGAATTTACCAATGCAGTAATTATAACATCCCCCGTAATTTCTTACTGGCCTAATGGGTATGGGCTATATAACATGGCAGGTAATGTGGAGGAATATGTGGCAGAAGTTGGAATTACTAAGGGTGGCAGTTGGAGCGACCCGGCATATTATTTGCAGATATGGGTAGAGGAGCATTATAAGAATGCTCAATCTACATCTAATAAGATAGGCTTTCGTGTTGCAATGGAAGTGGTGAAATAAAAAAGGACACTGTTAGTTTTGTCATTCTAAGCGGAGCGAAGAATCTCAATACTACCGAGATATTTCGCTGCGCTCAATATGACAAAGCCATTACATTAATTAAATTTATCAACGAACCTGTGACAATAGGGTGTGCCGCCCTCATGGTCGTAATGATGCTGGTGATAGTTTTCAGCAGGGTAGAAGGTGGTTGCTTTTATTAATTGGGTAGCGACTCTCATCCCTTTTTGGGTAAGCAAACCAATCAGTTTTTGGGCTGTCGCTTTTTGAGCGTCATTCTCATAAAATATAACTGACATATATTGTTCGCCAATATCCGGTCCCTGTCCATCGGTCTGGGTAGGGTCGTGTATATCAAAGAACAAGCGTGCCATGTCTTCATAGCTCGTAATTTTTGGGTCGTATGTAACTTTTATAGCTTCGTAATGTCCGCTGGTATGGCTGCAAACGTCTTCATAACTTGGGTTTACAACATGACCGCCGGTGTAGCCTACAACGGTATTAACAACTCCTTTTGCTTTTTCAAAATAATATTGCACGCCCCAAAAGCAGCCACCTGCAAAAATGGCTGTTTCAAGTTGCTTATTGGTATCAGAGGGTGTGGCTTGGCTCATAGTTTCAGTTGAATTTGGGTTGGTATTGGTAGGCTCATTGTTCTTGGCATTTCCGCAACCATATATGCTACCTGCAAAGGTACACAATAAAGTTGCAGCGGTTAGGAACAGGCGATTTGTCATGACTTATTAAATTTTAATGAATGCCTAAGTTACGAAAAAATCATTTTACACAGAAGTTTATTGTCTTGCCTGTTGACCTTTTAATAACCCAAGTTTATCAAGCCTTTCGAGATGTATTTGGAAGTCTTTTAATAAAACATCTTGTTTATACTCCTGGCAATAATAAGCCAGTTGTTCAAGGATTAATTCAAACTGCTGCGTATCATATTCATAATAGGAGGCAGGATTGCCGGTGAGGGTATTATAATAAATAAGGTCTTTTTCCGATTGGTCAAAAAGTTTTTTAGCCAGCGTATCAGCCTTTTGAAAATCCCCCGCCTTAAAATAGCACCTGTCAAGCATTACAGCGGCTCCGTCGTAAGGACAACTTTTTTCCGATATCGAGTCCATACAAAGATTCAACACTTTGAGAGCAGAATCTTTTTTGTGTTCATTTAATAAAGCTTCTGCCAAGCTGCTTGCCTGGTATCTCAGGTCGGTAGCCATACGGCGAATGTTCTCATCCAGGTAAATACCGGTGCCCATATTTCCCCAGCGGAATTTGTTCACCATATTGTTATACATCTCGTCAGTTCCTACCATAGGGTTCTCACGGGCATTGGATGCTGCGCTCTTTATAGGCGTGAGCAAAAATACCAGTCCCCTCAATTGAAAATATTTTTCAAGCCCCATGAATGAATCGCCTGATGTTACAGCAAAGCAGAAAGGTCTTTTCCAATCGTTGTGGGCAATTGCATCAAGCACCATTAAAGTGCTTTTGCTGATATTGCCGCCTGGCAAATCCCATTGTATTTCCGAAGGGATGCTATCGTATAGCTTGGAAGAAATAAGACCGCTTTTTATAATTTCCTGCTTATTTACGGGTATTTCAAATTTTTTAGTGGGAAGATAGTTTTCCATCTTTCCATTCGACAACTCAATTTTATCTCCATCGTTGTCACTTTTCATAAAATCTATTATCGTTGAAAGATCAACATATTGTCCCGGTTTGTGGAGCCTGCCCTCTGGATTATCATAATATAGAAGGTAATCGCGCGTACCATCCCTGTATTCATCATGAGTAAGCGAGAAAGGCATACGTTCAGATGCATATGCTTTATGATTCATTTCATCAACATACCAACTCATTCCAAGAAGTTCCAGGTTGCAAACCCGCACATCGGTCCGGATGCCTTCTACTTCCTGGGCATACCATAGCGGGAAGGTATCGTTATCGCCGTTGGTAAATAATATAGCATTCGGAGGACATGACTCAAGGTAGTCAATGGCAAAATCTCGGGTGGTTGTACGTTTCGAACGGTCGTGGTCATTCCATTCGGCATGCGCCATAACAGCAGGAACAATAAGGCATACAACAGTCGTAAGGATAGCAAATAACTTTTTGCGATTTTCATCTGCCTTAAGTTTTTCCGTAATAAAGTCAAACAGGGCAAGCGCGCCTAAGCCTATCCATATTGAAAAGGTAAAGAAGGAACCTACATAGGAATAGTCCCTTTCCCTCGGCTCATAAGGCTTTTGATTGAGAAAGAGTATAATGGCTATTCCAGTGAAAAAGAACATGACCAATACGATGGTAAATCTTTTCGGGTCTTTTTTTGCATGGTAAAAAAAGCCAAATAATCCCAGTAACAACGGTAGCGCATACATGGGGTTGTACGCCCTGTTTTGGCCAAGCTCAGCAGGTATATTGTTCTGGGGGTATTTTAGTCCGTCAATAAATGGAATGCCTGTAATCCAATTGCCATGCAGGTTATCGGGCGGGTCGAGTCCCTGTATATCATTTTGCCTTCCGCAAAAATCCCATAAAAAATACCTGAAATACATAAACCCTAACTGGTAAGTAAAGAAATAGCGCAGGTTATTAGTGATGAATTTCGGGCGGTCAATTACTTGTGAATGTCCGTCGGCATCGGTATAATGCACTTTATCAAAATCGGTTCCGCCCCAGTTCTTATATCCATGTGGGTGGCCTTCGGTAGGGTCCCATTCACGGGTAAAAATAGTGCAGAACTCAGGTGCATATTTCCCCGATTCCATATTATAAGAAACGACATACTTCTCTTTTTTCGTGTCTTGTATATATACAGGTCCTTCGTCATTATAACCTATAATCGGCGCGGTATAATAGGGTCCATATAAAACAGGGAAATCTCCATATTGTTTGCGGTCCAAATAATCTTTCAGGGTTACAGTGTTGCCGGGATCACCTTCGTTTAAAGGCGGGTTGGCATTGGCGCGAATTACAACCAGCATGTAAGCACAATATCCCAGAATTAATACTGCAATGGACATGAATGCGGTGGATGTGGCAGGTTTGTTGTTCCTTTTACTATAGTTGAGTCCCCATATGATTATAGCTGCAATTACCAGTCCATATATAATAACTCCGCTGTTGAAGGGTAACCCTATTGAATTTACAAAGAAAACTTCAAACCATGTGGCTGCTGCTATTAGGCCGGGTATAACCAATGATTTCACTGCACCCAATAATACAATCGCCGCTATGGAAGCGGCCAAGAGTTTTTGGCGGTCAGGGTTTTTAGTAATTATATTGAGTATAGAGGAAGCCCATTTTGGTGTGGTGTTGTTTTGATGGTCCCTGTAGAAATAAAGGAAAACCACTGCCGGAATTACCAATATACAGAGCATGTGTACCCCTATCGACAGTCCTATTAAGAAACTGATGAAAATAACCCAGCGTTCAGGCTGATATGACCTGTACATTTTAGTACCACACCAAAACATAAGCGTAGAGAAACAGAGAGAAGCCGACCAAACCGAAGCTTCCACAGCTGAAAACCAAAATGAATCGGCAAAAATAAAACTGACAGCCCCAATAAAAGCGCTGCCAAGCACCGCATACATGGAGGCTTCAGTCAACTCGCCTTTACGTGTCATGAATTTTTTTGCAAAAAAACTGGTTGACCAGAAAAGGAACAATATGGTTAAAGAACTTAAAACGCCGCAACTCCGGTTAACGATGGGCGCCACTTTGTGCACATCGCCAAAACTCAGCAACGAGACTATATGCTGAAATAGCTGAAGAAAAGGCTCTCCCGGCGGGTGTCCTACTTCCAGTTTATAATAGACAGAGAGATTTTCGCTGCAATCCCAAAAGCTGGCTGTGGGTTCTACTGTATTCCAGTAAACGGTTACGGCAATTAAGAAAACTATCCACCCGACGATGGTATTTAACCTGGTATATTTTTGTTCAATCATAATTAATAGCTTATGGCTTATAGCCATGGGCGGCGAAGATAAATAATAATTCGAATATAGGCATGTTCCTGTGCCTTATACATTTGGCATACAAAGAGTTAATCCCATTAATGCAAATTATCAGGGTAGGTAGAATACATAGGGCTATGTTTCATTTTTTTTCTTATTTTTGTTAGTAGCGTTTTATAACTAAAATAATATGGATAGGGAAATCACAAAACACTATAGTAATGGCGAAATAACTATAGTTTGGAAAGCACATTTGTGCCAGCATTCAGGCATATGTTTCCGGGGATTGCCGGAGGTATTCGACCCCCGCCGCAGGCCATGGATTGAGCAGAATAACAGTACCACTGAAAAAATAGTGAACCAGGTGATGGAATGTCCCAGCAGGGCCTTGAGTTTTGTTTATGATAAGGATAAATAAGTGTAAAAGCGCTTATAGTTAATTTTAAGGTGAGCAAAACTCGTATGGTATGACTGATAAATTCCGTTCCCTTACTCTGAAACAAGCCATAGCGGTACAGATTTTTTATACATCGCCGGATGATGAAAACCTGGTTGGGAAAACACTTAATGGTGAGAGTTGGGTTGAGCCTTTAGAGGTAGTTACAAATTTGATTTTTCGTAAAACCGGGACAGAAAAGGATGAGACGTTGGAGAAATTAATTAGGACGAAATCATATAAAAAGATAATAGAGCAATATGATAAACATGGAGCCACCTATAAAATGGTTATTACATATAAGGATGTGAAAAATAAGTTAAAAGAGATGAATTTAACGAAAGCGATAAAGTTAGCCTTATCGCCTGAAGAACTGCCCGGGCAAATCATTA
>Ga0206873_1053_pt1 | contig 36906 bp, 36 predicted proteins | sample Alteio_BWOrgCont_11_FD_152631 | JGI IMG/M metagenome (GOLD analysis project Ga0206873, IMG submission 152631) | Enriched cells from forest soil in Barre Woods Harvard Forest LTER site, Petersham, Massachusetts, United States -... | ecosystem: Environmental > Terrestrial > Soil > Temperate forest >...
ACACGCCTTCTGTTTATCCATTAGCACAAAAGTTATCCCAGCAAGTTTCAACAACGCCACCCGTGGCCTTTGGCAGTTATCAAACCCCCAACCCAACGGATGCGGCTGAAAAATATAAGGCGCAAGGAGCGCAAAACGGGATTGAACATCAAAACGGAAGCAATTGTTTTGGTTGTGCTGCAGGTAATCTTGTTGCAGCTACAACCGGTCAGAAGGTTACAGAAGACCAAGTCAATAATGCCATCAACCATGGACATGGCAGTGTAGATGGCGGAGGAAGCATGCAAGATGCGGCCGACGTTGCCAATGAAGTTGCGGGCAAAAAGGTAGCTGAAGTACAGACCGCTAACAGCGATAAGGATTTACAAGATAAAATTCAAAAAAGCGGTGGAAAGCCCGTAGAGGTAACCGTGAATATGCAAGAGTTAACCGGTGAGAAATCAATCGATACACCAACCGGAGGCAAAATGGGCAGTGGCCATTATGGCAAAAAATTTAAAGACGGCGATGATGACGGCAGTGGCGGTGGCTCAGGAAACGGTGATGATCATGCCGTACTGGCCTATGCCAGTAAAAATGGTGGATTTGATATTCAAGATACCGGCACAGGAAAATGGTATCACGTAGCTAAACTAAAAGACGGCGGATGTAGTCACGATAATCAAGTGGTTGCATCAGTTTAAATTACATCCCTAAAATGGGTTGACACATCCCAAAATTGGGATATACTGAACAATATGAGACTGATTGATCGAAAGACCTTAAAGGCTTTCTATGATGTTCATCCAGATAGCGAGGCCGTTTTGGATCAATGGTATCAGGCTATGAAGTTCTCTTCTTTTCAGAATCTGGAAGAAGTAAGAAAAACCTTTCCTCATGCCGATTCTGTTGGACGGATTACCGTCTTTAATATCAAAGGGAACAAATATCGGCTTTTAACGGCCATTCACTATAATAAGCAAATCGTTTACATTTTGGAGATTCTGACCCATGCCCAATACAGCAAAAACACCTGGAAACAAACCTTTAAAGCCTATTCTTAAGCTCCTGGATCGTCAACCGATTCATCAATTTGTGACCGACTATTTGCAAGAGATTAAAACCGAAGACTCCTATGAACAGGCTAAGGGGGTTTTAAAAGAGCTGATGCTTGAAACGGATGATAGTCCAGATAACCCCTATAACGGCTTAATGGAATGTTTCGCTATTCTGGTGGAACGTTACGAAGATATTCACTATTCAATGAAACCGGTGTCTGCCAGGGATATGCTGAAATTTTTAATGGACCAGCATGGTTTAAGACAAAAGGATTTACCGGAACTGGGCAATCAGGCCAAAGTCTCTGACATTTTAAACGGACGCCGAAAACTCTCTCTCACCCATATTCAACGCCTAGCTGAGCGGTTTGGTGTTTCACCCGCAGTGTTCTTCCAATACGGTTTTTAATTTGGTAAATGCCCAGTTTAAATCTGATTCTGAAATCACCAAAGGCGGTGCAAGCCGAATCACGTTGTCATGAGTTTCTTTGCACAAGAGACCTTGTTGCTTTAAGGCTTCACAAAACGGACGAGCCTTGGTGTTGAGCTCGATCCCGATTAAAAGCCCCCGGCCCCGGATTTCATGAATATAAGAACTTTGAATCGTTTTTAATTTCGTTAAAAAAGCTTGTCCCAACTCTGCGGAACGTTGAACGAGGTTTTCTTCCTCGATGACTTGCAGCGCGGTTCTCGCAACCGCGCATGCCAGAGGATTACCCCCAAACGTGCTGCCGTGATCGCCAGGATGAAACACGCCTAAAATGTCTTTTCTCGACACTACGGCAGAAACCGGATAAAATCCGCCAGACAAGGCTTTGCCTAAAATAATCATATCCGGCGTGATATTGTCATACTCAAAGGCAAATCGCTTGCCGGTACGACCCAGGCCAGTCTGGATTTCATCCAGAATCAACAAGACGTTATTTTGGCTACAGATCTCACGAACTGTTTTCAAATAGCCTTCCGGTGGAATTAAAATGCCTGCTTCCGCCTGGATGGGTTCTGTTAAAAATGCACAGGTCTGGGGTGTGATCGCCTTTCTTAACGCTTCGGTATCGCCGAAGGGAATAATCTTAAAGCCGGGTGTGTAAGGGCCGAAGCCTTCTTTATATTGGGGTTCGGTAGAAAAGCTGACGATCGTGGTGGTGCGGCCATGAAAATTATTGGCACAAACAATCATTTCGGCCTGGTTTTCAGGAATGCCCTTGACCTGGTATCCCCATTTACGAGCCGCCTTAATGGCAGTTTCCACTGCTTCGGCGCCACTGTTCATCGGCAAGGCCATGTCAAAATTGTTGCCGCAAAAATCCACCAGCGCTTTATAAAACAGGGGCAGTTGATCGTTTCGAAACGCACGGGAAGTCAGGGTCACTTTTTCGGCTTGGGTTTTTAAAGTCTGTAGAATCTTGGGATGACAATGCCCCTGATTCACGGCGGAATAGGCACTCAGACAGTCCAGATAACGATTGCCTTCGACATCGTATACCCATACACCTTCGGCCCGCTCAATGACAATATCCAAGGGATGATAGTTATGGGCGCCATAAGCTTCTTCCAGAGCAATAAATTCTTGTGTGGTCACTTGCCCAAATGACTCGCAATATGGGCAGCTTCCTCTACCGCACGAGCCAGGACCGAGCGAATTTTGCCGTCTTCCATAATGAGCAACCCGCCAATAGTACACCCAGCCGGAGTGGTGACGTCATCTCTCAGGGCAGCCGGGTGTCTTCCGGTTTGTTGGACCATGGTAGCCGCACCCAACACCGTCTGAGTTACAATTTTCAGGGCTACTTCTCGAGGAAGGCCCACGCGGACGCCACCATCGGCGAGCGCTTCAATCATTAAATAAATATAAGCCGGGCCGCTGCCTCCCAGGCCGGTGACTGCGTCAAAATGCGTCTCTTCCAATTCCAGCGTTTGTCCCACGGAATCAAAAATTACATGGGCTTTTTCCATATCTTCGGCAGTCGCATGCGTTCCTCCGCAGAGGACCGTCATGCCTTGACGCACAATACAGGGGGTATTGGGCATGGCACGAATAACCGGGTTTTGGGTGCCAAGGGCCTGTTCCAGGTCTTCAAGAGAGGTTCCTGCCACAATCGAAATTACCAGGGTTTTGGGAGACAACCCACCCACCTTAAGCGCCTGCATGACTTTCTTGACATGGCCGGGCTTGACACAGAGCAACAGAATATCGGTTTGCGGTAGAACCCCGGCATAATCACGGTAAGTGTCAATGCCAAGCGTGTCATGGATGGCCTGGCAAGACTTTTCACTGCGCGCTGCACACCATAACTTGGATTTCTCTACTATGCTGGCTGCCAAGACGCTCTTAATCAAGGCCGTTCCCATAACGCCTGCGCCAATTACGCCCAGTCTGCCTTTGATTAAACTCATGCTCACCTCTCTCTGTTAGCTTTTCTTAGCCTATCAGATTGTACGTCTATTAGTCGAGTGGGGATAGCATGACGATAGAACTTCTCTTATAATAAATATAGGTAACAATGGAGGATAAACTCATTTCCAATATGAAACCACCCCAGAGTCCAGCTGGGAACACACAGTCGTCGAAGGGGCCGCAACTGTTAACGGATAAGATCCGGGCTACCGAAGTCAGGTTGGTAGGAGAAGATGAAGCGTTTGGTATCGTGTCTCGCCAGGAAGCGGAACGGATGGCCGAGGAACAAGGGCTTGATCTGATTATTATGAGTCTTGATTCATCACCTCCCGTGGTGAAAATGATGGATTACGGCAAGTTTAAGTTTGAAAAAGAGAAAAAAGCCCGCGAGGCTAAGAAAAAACAACATACTGTGGATGTGAAAGAACTGAAAATGGGTGTACGTATTGATACCCATGATTACGAAGTGAAAATGAAAAAAGCCCAGAATTTTTTGGAGCAAGGTCATAAATTCAAGCTGACTGTTCGTTTGCGTGGCCGCGAAACCCAACATGCCAATCTGGCCTTTGACCTGGTTCACCGGTTCATTAAGGACCTCTCCGATTTCGGTACCGTGGAAACACCTCCTAAAATGGAGGGCCGCCAAATTCACCTGATTATGGGCCCCGGCAAGAAAAAAGAGAAAACCGGCCAAGTGTAGCCTGGTTACAAAACTTTAAAATACATTAGGCTCTTCTTCAATTTGCCGACACGCATGCTTAGGAACTGAGAGTGAAGTGTTAGGGCGTTTGATATGAAGAGTTGTGCCAGTCGTCATCGAACTTTGCGTCGTCGGGAAGCATTTACAATGAAAATTCTTTACTGTGTAGGGGATTTTTCAGTACATCATGCTCCCAAAGGTGTTTCACTCGTTTATTTGGAACAGGTGTTCCGGCAATTTGCTCATCGACGCAGTAATGCCCTTTCCAAGCATGAAATTGCCCAAGCAGCCTTGTCGATGTACGGGTTGGGACATCATAATACGTTTATGCTTCTGGCGACATTTTTAGTCGGGGGAAAAGCGCGAACAGGGCTTTTTCCGAATAGCCACAAAGACAACTTCTTGCATTTTTCAGAGCTACAAGCCTTGGCAGGGAAATCCAAATGGATTACACCGGAGAGCTTTAAAAAATATTTTCCTGAATTGGCGGGTGAAGGTAACCTCATTCTTGTTGAAGAGATTGTAAAGTATATTTGATTAAATCTCTTGAATAAAAGCCGCATCAGGTTAAAAATACCATTTATGAAGCTTTTAAAATCAAGGCGATTACGGTCTCTTAAGAAAAAATATCTTGGCTTATTAGTCAATCATGTTGTTCTGAAATACAATCTCCCCAAGCTCATCCCTGTATCGTGCGATGTGCTGGGTCCGCCCAAGGGCGTTTATTACCAGATGAAAGATTGGATTCAAAAATGGGGAAAAGATGTGGAATGGGTGAAAGTCCATCCTAAAACACAGTATGAGCCGATATTACCAAAAACCATTGAGAACCTTTCCAGTTGGATTACGATGGAAAATTGTGATTTTTCCTGGCCTGAAACCAGTGTAACGGTAATCCCCAAAGGCCGGGTTTATGAATACCGCAGAAGAGGCTATATTCTAACGCCGGACCAACACATTATTGAAGATCATTCCAACCAACCCTTGTATCATCACCCCTTTATTCCTAACCCGGAACAAAGAGCCTATGACTCGCTTTACTCCATTTTTCTAAAACCAAAATTAACGCCTGTACGAAAAATTGCGGGACAAGTAGCGGTTGTGCATGCCAATAGTTGGGAAAATTATTCTCACTGGTGTTTTGATATTTTACCCAAGCTTCAGATTCTCAAAGAAGCGGGTTACGACTGGAAAAATCTTGAGAAGATTGTTGTTCCGGATATTCAATTTGCTTTTCAGCGTGAGAGTTTGGATCTGCTAGGGATTCGTCCGGAGCAGTGTTTAACCCTCTCCCGAGGGCAACATATCCAGGCTGATCAACTTATAGTTCCTTCTATGGTAAGTCCTATCGGGCAAACGCCCGAGTGGGCCGTGGATTTTTTAAGAGAAAATCTCTTATCCAATACTAAAAACCTGACAAATATTTATCCTGAAAAAATTTATATTAGTCGCAGCAAATGCAAATATCGGCTGGTCCTTAATGAAGCCGAGATTTTTAATTATTTGGAAGAATTAGGATATCAAAAAATTTATTTGGAAGATTTATCCGTAGAACAACAGATTTTGACGTTTTATCATGCAAAATGGATAGTCTCTCCCCATGGAGCAGGATTAACCAATCTGGTGTATTGCCAGCCCGGAGCAACCATTATTGAATTTTTCAGTCCCAGATTTGCTTGTCCAACTTATTATCTTTTAAGTATTCCGGTTCACTTAAACTATTACTATCTTTTTGGAGAGGGTCCTCAACATGATAATCCGACAGATTATATCTTGGAGCTAGATAAACCCGGTTCCGGTTATCAAGATATTCTGTTAAATCCGGATAAGTTAAAAGAGACGTTAAGCTTAGCTGTCCGCGGTCGGCATATAGTAAGTCATGGATTGGATTCCGATACGGCCGGGACCCGTAAAGCGATTCCAGAATATTTGCCCCGCGCTGCCGAATATTCCCGTGGTAAACCGTTGGAATTGGGTTTCCATCTGGACTGACGCATCTTTAAAGATCCACCCGCCGGGCTCGACATCAATTTGTTCGCCGGGTTTTAAAGTGAGTTCAAACACGTTCCCGTAGCCATGTAGCCATAAAACGCCTGTATCCCGTGGGCAGGAAAACGTGTCGATGAAAATTCCCGTCCCGCCAAACAGCATATTACCGACACCTTTGACACGTTTAAAGCTATAGTCCACCGTATGGGTGGCCGCCAAAAACTGATGCTCCCGAACATCGATGCTTTGTCCGGGATGCAAATGAATACCAAACACATGCCCTGCCCCATCCCGGCTAAAAGCCACCTTACCCATCCCACTGGCTTCCGTAATCAGTAACGGTAACCCGGCAAGCATCCGTTTAATCATACCGGGTAAGGCCTTTAGACCAATATCGATGTGCGTGTCTTTCCACAGCAAGACATGATGTTCAAAGTAGACGTTGGAGGTCTGCATGTCTATTTCCAGAACAGGCACCAGTTCTCCCATAATCTTGTAGGCTACCCCGCCATGGGCTTCCTGGATTTGAGGGGCAGCGTATAAAACCGGTTCAGGCATCTCAAAATCTCCTAACATATTAATAACGCTCTCAGTATACTCAACCCCAACTTAACATTCATTAAAAATCTAGCACCACTTCATTAATAATTGTTTTTATATAATTAATAATTATTTAAGAATTGGGTAAAAAAGTTTGAGCGAGTTTATATTTAGCACTTCAATGGTCCTTGAGACTTGGCAATTACCACGACTCCCCGGTTTATCAGCTCAGAATATCAAACGGGGATTGGATTTTATCCTTACTCTTATGATTTTGACACTACTGTTTCCCCTACTGGGAGGCATCGCTTTAGGTGTTCGGCTAACCTCGACGGGGCCCATATTTTATAAAAGCCTGCGAATTGGCAAAAACTATCAACCCTTTTATATGTGGAAATTCCGGACCATGTGCACCGATGCCGACCACCAGCGTGAGCGGTTACGGCAAAATGCCGGCTTACAAGGTCAGTTGTTTAAACTGGCAGATGACCCACGTGTTACAAGGTTTGGTCGGTTTTTACGAAAATTTAGTCTGGATGAGCTTCCGCAATTGTTGAATGTCTTGCAGGGCAATATGAGCCTGGTGGGTCCTCGTCCATTACCGCCGGATGAAAGTGAATTGTTTCGGGCTCCTTTTACCAGACGTTTTGATGTATTACCCGGTATCACAGGACTTTGGCAGATCAGCGGTCGCTCCAATATCCGGTTTGAGGATATGTGCAAGCTAGAGTTTACCTATGTCAGCCAATGGCAATTGGTTCACGATTTTAAAATCCTGTTTCAAACGGTTCCGGCTGTTCTATGCCGCAAAGGTGCGTATTAATTAAATACCCGTTTTTAGCAGGTCATGGAGATGTACAATGCCTTCTGAATGGCCATTGGTGGTGTTTACCGGTAGAACCGTGATTTGGTGCTGCTCCATCAGGGCCAATGCTTCTGCTGCCAGGGCGGTTTTACTGATGGATTTTGGATTGGACGTGTAGATATCCTGAACCTTCAAGTGTTGTATGTCTTGTTCTCGGGTCAACACGCGCCGAATATCTCCGTCCGTGACAATGCCGAGTGTTTTACCGGTGTTATCCACTACCAGGGTCATCCCCAGTTTTTTGGAGGTCATTTCCAGCAAGGCGCTTTTAAAAGAGGTCTCCAGCATTACTTTGGGCAAGTCCTGTCCCTGGTGCATGACATCCTCCACGGTGAGCAGCAGACGTTTACCCAAGCTCCCGGCTGGATGATAGATGGCAAAGTCAGTCTCGCTGAAGCCTTTCTGGCTCATCAGGACAACAGCCAGCGCATCGCCCATCACCAGGGTGGTGGTGGTACTAGAAGTGGGTGCGAGATTTAAGGGACATGCTTCCTGAGAAACTGAAGTATCCAGAACTACATCGCAGCGCTTGGCTAAAGAGGATTTGAGATTACCGGTCATGCCGATTAACGGTAAATTCAGGTGTCGAATAACCGGTAGAACCTGTAATAATTCAGGGGTTTCTCCGCTATTGGAAAGCGCAATCACAATATCTCCGGGGGCCATCATCCCTAAATCACCGTGAACTCCTTCTCCAGGGTGTAAAAAAAACGCGGGGGTACCCGTACTGGAAAAAGTTGCCGCTATTTTGCGGCCGATCAATCCAGATTTCCCCATCCCGCTGACAATAACACGTCCTCGGCAGTTGAGTAAAAGCGCTATGGCTTTTTCAAATTGAAAATCCAGACGGGCCTGAACTTGTCTAAGCGCCTCGATTTCATCTAAAAAAACCTGGCTTGCATCCTGAAGGATACTATTTTGAATCAACATTGTCATAAACGGGCATTATAACACGAGTATTAGAACGTTTAACTTTTTTTAGATTTGACCGATATAGAAATAATGGTCTTTTAGTGCATGGGATTCCAATTTGCTTGTTAAATTAAGATACGAAGATATTCAAGGCCAACAACCTTTGGCTTATGACTTGCTGGACAGCCAGGGGCAGGTGATGCTTTGTGCCGGTAACCGGATAGAATCCCGTAATTTGAAGCGCTTGGTTGAGCAAGGTGTTTTTTGCCATCACGACAAGTTATCGCTTAGCCGGGTCATTCACGAAGAGCTTCCCAATTTTGAGCACTGGGCCGCTTTGGCAGAAATTCGGTTACAACCGGAATCCCCAACTTCTCCGCCTCCGCTTTCACCCATTTTTAAAGAGCAGTCAGCCTCCTTGCTCGCCAGTATGCATGGGTTTTGGCGACAATTGGAAGGAGGCGCCCCTATGGACTTGGCCTTGCTGGAAGTGATTGGCGAAAAGCTGGTTGGAGAAATCGTTAGCAAAATTGGACAGCTACAATATATAAGTCAATTGCGTATTCGCGATCAGATTACCTATTCTCACACGCTGGACGTAACTGCTGTGAGTGTGGCGATAGGCGTGAGGCTTGGCCTGCCGAAAAAAGATTTGGAATTGCTGGCCCTGGGCGCATTGCTGCATGATCTGGGCAAAATTTTTATTCCAAAAGCCATTATGTTTAAGCCCACTCGCCTGACAGACAAGGAGTTTCAGGTCATGAAAAGTCATCCTGAAATTGGCTATCGTATTATTAAAGATCAGCTCGGCTTGCCGGAGGAAGTGGCCCGTCCCGCATTGGAACACCAGGAGATGCATACCGGCGGCGGATATCCACAAAATCTACAGGGAGATGAAATTCACTTTTTTTCTCAAATCGTTAAAATTGCAGACGTATACGATGCCTTGACATCTAAACGATCCTACAAAGAGGCCATCCCTTCGGAACAAGCTATTAAAATTATGCTGTTGGAAGGCTCCAAAAGCTTTAATCCGGAAATTTTTATCCCGTTTTTAAGTCTGGCCAATTTCCCTACCGATAAAATTTCAACCTATCAGGCAACCGGTTCACTTACAAGGTAATTCAGCCGTTCCAACGGGATGACGGAGGACGTGGGGTGAATTTCCTCCAACACTTCGCCTTGAACCAGCGCAACAGTAAACTGGAGCAATTCGCCAGGCCCAATTTGCATCGCTTCCAAATTGACGGATATGTCCAAAATATCTTCATAGGCAATTGCACTTACCAAGTCAGTATGGTGCATCCACAGGTGATCGGGCAGAGCCTCAGCACAAGAAACCATTACTTGTCCCGGCAACAACCGGCTTAATTGAATCTCATAAGCATAATGATAGCGCTGGGTTAAAACGGTATGTCCCCCTGCTGATTTGATACGGATAGGGGAGTTATGCCGGGTTTTTCCGGGCGTGCAGCAATACACGTAGATTTCATGGTAAGGGGAAAGGGCTTCCGCATTCAAGTCAAACCTGAAATAGGCCGATGTCTGATCGCTGCCGAATAGCACTTTATTGAGGATTCGGGTTGCCCGGTTCATTGCGCCATGCGTTAAATCCAAGCTGCCTGCCGCCTTCCAACTATCGGCATTTTCCCGTCTGCCGGTAATCTGCGGGCTAATTGGGGCAGCGGGAGATGTATCTGTGCGGCCCATGGTAATGGTTAAAGGCACAGACAAATAACCCGGCACTTCCAAATCCAGAATACGATACACATTGGCCAGGTGACGGCGAAACTGCATATCGAACACATCGTCCTGCCCGGAATGGTTGGGTTCCCCATACCACCAGAACCAGTCGCTGCCTTCAGCAACATAAATCTCTTCCCAGGCAGACGCGATTAACGGGCTGGCATATCTTCCGGCCTCCGTGAAATGGGCCAGATCGTTTCGGGTTTTATATAAATACGTCCAGGCGGCATTTTTTACCGGGTCGGCTATCCAGATATGAAAATTGCTGTTGATCCAGGAGCCGGCATGCAAACGCTCCAAAGGCTTGATTTGAGAAGCCGGAAGCGTGTCAAAATAATCGCATACCCGGCAAATATTTAACGATTCATCCTCGGATAAGCGCTTATAGAGCAGGTTTAAAAACCAATGCCCGTCTTCAGGGAAAGACTCCCAACAGTTTTCCCCATCCAGGGCAACCGTAATAATAGGATGGTCAACTCCAGCCAGTTCACAACGATGTTGCAGATGCTTGATGCGATACATAAAATCATCAACAGCCTGTTCTGCGGATAACGTGGCGTAATGAAAGCCAATCAAATCCGACAAGGTGAGATTTCGAAACAACAAATTCATGCCCGCATAGCGATACGGGCTGCAAAACACATCCGCGTTCATAATATTGCCGTACAGGTCTTTTTCAATGGGAATACCCAAACTATGCGCCAGAATTCCCTCACTGGAGACGGCCCAGGTAAACTCGCCCACTTCTTTTAAGAGATCTATTGCAGCAGGGCTGACGGATTGCTCTGCCGGCCAAACGCCTTGTGCTGAACGACCAAAAATTTCCCGATACCGCTTCTGTGCACCTTCCACATGAAACCGGGCATCTTCGGGGTGCCGAAAACGCTCTTCGGGGAGTATTGCATTAGGCATGGCCACTCTGGCACTGTCTGTATCAATCAGCAGGGGCAGAATCGGATGATAGTAAGGTGTCGTCGTGACCTCAATCTGACCTGATTCCTGAAATTTCCGGTAAGTGGGCAGAATACTGTTAATAATTTCGCGCTGAATCTCGATAATCCGGTGTCTATCGGCCAGTGTGTAACCCGCCCCTTTATTCCATAAGGTTTGCAGTTCCGGATATTTCTTGAACCACAGTGGATCGGTCCATACCAAGTGAAACAGGGCTGTGATATCGGCTAAATCCTGCTCGGAGAATTGTCCCAGTTCAAAATCGGTTTCCCCTTGCGGGCGCCGTCTGCCGTGAAGTTCCCTGTAATGCTGGCTTTTGGCGATCATCGTGCCATAGGGAGCATCAAAGAACCGCTGAAGGATAAATTGCCGGTCCTCAGCGGAAAAAGCTTCACGCAGCGTCACAGCCAGATGTCGGTCTTGTGTTTCCGGTCTGCAATAATCTTCCAACTGGTCAATCAACGACGGCACCAGGTTAAACGTTTGCCGGATTTTGGGGTAAGGCTCCAGCAGCAGCACCATGTCCAGATAGTCTTTAATGGCATGCAAGCGAACCCAGGGCATCAGATATTCCCCGGTAAAGTCGTCCTTGTAATCCGGTTGATGCATGTGCCAGATAAACGCAATGGAGAGAGGATTAGTGGGTTGGGTCATGGTTTTCTTATTCTCTCACAAAGTATTGGCCATAATCGGTTATAATTGGACTTAATTGGCTTAAAATATGGACATGGCTATGATCAACATCGAAACCCTTGTTATTACCCCTGAGATGCTTCAAATTATCGCGGCCTTGGATGAATTCAAGGGCACTTGGCGTTTGTTGAAAAATATTGCCCCGGATAAGCTGGCAACTTTACGCAAGGTCGCCACCATCGAGAGTGTCGGATCTTCCACGCGAATTGAAGGCGCAAAGCTTTCGGACAAGGAGGTCGAAGCGCTTTTGTCCCGACTGGAACAAAAATCCTTCAAGTCCAGGGATGAAGAAGAAGTAGCCGGATACGCCGAGGTCATGGAAGAAGTTTTCGCCTCCTGGGAATATATGTCTCTCTCGGAGAATTACATCAAACAGATTCATGGCATGTTGATGAAGCATAGCGCTAAAGATCAGCGACATCGCGGGCAATACAAGACGCTGGCTAATTATGTGGAAGCGTTTGACGCCGACGGTAAAAGCCTGGGGGTTGTCTTCCAAACCGCAAGCCCCTTTGACACGCCTCGGGAAATGGAAGAACTGGTTCTGTGGACTCGTGAAGCCCTGGACATAAAAACCTTTCACCCGCTGTTGCTGATTGGGGTTTTTATCGTCTTGTTTCTGGCTATTCACCCCTTCCAAGACGGGAATGGTCGTTTGTCTCGGATACTGACCCCCCTTCTTCTTCTGAAGACAGGGTATTTATATGTCCCCTATAGTTCCTTGGAAAGCGTTATTGAGGAAAATAAAGAAGCCTACTACCTGGCCTTAAGACGGACACAAGGCACGCTAAAATCTAAAACCCCCAACTGGGAACCCTGGCTTTTATTTTTTCTACGGGCCATGCAGACACAAAAAGCTCGCCTGGAAGTGAAAATTGAACGAGAAACCATTCTTAATGCAGCTATGCCGGAACTTTCCGTCAAAATACTGGAATTGGCGAAGGCGCAAGGACGAATTAAAACAGCCGATATTGAGAAGCTGACCGGAGAAAGCAGAAGCACGATTAAGGCTCGGCTCAATGATTTAATTGCCAGCGGAAATCTGGCTCGCCATGGTCAGGGACGATCGACTTGGTATAGTATCTCACTTGATCCCCCTGGGCTTCGTGTATTATAGTGGCCTTTATGCGGGCGTAACTCAGCTGGTAGAGTATTTGCCTTCCAAGCAAACTGTCGCGCGTTCGAGTCGCGTCGCCCGCTCCAGATTTAAAACTTTTATTCACATCTAAATGGGTAAATTTAATATACTGTTACAATGCAATGATTACAGGCAATTTTAGATATTGAGCGACTTATTATAAACGTGGTTTAATACTTAAATTTTGGTGATGAAAGGAAAAAACATCATGATGATACGTTTTGCTGGGGTATTTTCAAACATTCCAATAAAAGCAAGGATAAGCCTTAAAGAAACGGTTGAAAGGATTGCGCAAACACCCAATGAAGGAAAGAAATACAATACATGTATAAATACTCCCGTTGATACGGAAGCAGGTATAGTTTGGATTACACCAGTGGACTCACAAAATAGTACTCATCGTTTAAAAGCTGAAGGCGCTTGTGATGAACTAAAACGCCACTTTAAAAGTCGTTTCAACTTAATACCAGGGAAAGACTATACATTTGTGGCATAGCTTTACCCACCCCATTCTCAAACTGTCGCGCGTTCGAGTCGCGTTGCCCACTCCAGCTTTATATTAGGTTTGGCCGAAAGTGGCGAACATCGCGATGGCCGCGAGGGTCATGATGACGGTGATCATCCAACCCCCGATATTGGAGATGGGCCGGTTGGTGTATTTGCCCATGATTTTTTTGTTATTGGAGATGAACATAATTAATACCATTAGAGGCGGGGCGCAAACGCCGTTTAAAATAGCGGTGTAATAGAGCATTCTGAAGGGTGGAATGGATGTAAAGTTGATTAAAAAGCCGATGACCGTGGCAATGCCAATAATCGTATAAAATCCCTTGGCCTCAGTGAATTTCTTGCTGAGACCTTCATTCCAGTTGAACGTTTCGGCAATCGCGTAAGAGGCAGAACCTGCCAAGACAGGAACTGCTAGCAAACCGGTACCGACAATACCTGCTGTAAAAAGTAAAAACGCAAAATTTCCGGCGATCGGCCGTAGCGCTTCAGCAGCTTGAGTTGCCGTTTGGATATTATGAATGCCCTTGGCACCCAAAGTTGCAGCCACCGTAATGATAATAAAATACATGACCAGATTGGAAAAAAACATCCCCACCGTTGTATCAATACACATATCGTCAATATCACTTTTTTTGATTTTAGGCTTATCTCCTATCGCTTCAATCTTGTTTTCTTCCAGCTCGACTTCCACTTCCTCATTGGCCTGCCAAAAGAATAAATAAGGCGAAATCGTCGTGCCCAGAATAGCGACGATATTCATCAAGTATTCTTTATTGAAAGAAAAAGTTGGAATAAACGTTGCATGAAGAACGGTGGTCCATTTCAGATGAACGACAAATGCCGTAATAATATAGGCAAACAGGGAAAGCGCCATGTATTTTAAAAATCGGGCATAAGAGGGATAGGGTACAAATATTTGCAAAAGAATACTAATAAAAGTGGTCACCAATAACCAGACTATATTGGGAATACTGGGAATCAGCATGGTGGCCGAGGCGGCCATGGCTCCCAGATCTGCACCGATATTAATGACGTTTGCAAAAAATAGCAGCAAGACGGCAGTATATAAAACAGGCCTTGCATAATGTAGCCTAATAACCCCGGCAAGCCCCTGGCCCGTCACCATGCCAATGCGGCCACACATTTCCTGGATAATCGTCATAAACGGAAATGAGAAAGGGGCAGTCCATAATTGCGTATAACCAAACTGAGCACCGGTTTGCGCATAGGTGCCAATACCGGAGGGATCGTCATCGGAGGCACCCGTTACGAATCCCGGTCCTATGATTTGAAAAAGATGTTTAAACCCTTTTTTCTTTTTCACTATTTTTGTCATCTATTGCAATATAAACGGCTCAGCTTTAGTATAAAATGGCCTAGGTGTCTAGGTCCAGCTAACCGGCTTTCTACACATCATTGCTTTTTCTGAATTTATGCACACACTTCAGCTATAGGTTGAGCCCCTTCAAAAGTAAGAGAAAGAATTCGAGGAGTGGACGATGTTACCTAACAAACAAGGCTTTTCCAGATGGTATGAAAAATACCCGAACCTCTATCAATTGCTGATATATGGTGAAAACCTCCAGTATGAGGCACAACAAGCGCTGGCCCAGAAAATTTTAAAGGTTCTGGATAAGAACCAAGCTATGTTTGAAAAAGCCTCAGAATTGCAGGGTGCGGGGAACCGTAATGTTTTTGGTCATTTAAAGCTCAGCATGACAAAAAGACGTTGGTATGACGCCATCCCCAAACTGCACTCTTATATTGATACCTTGCTGTTCCTGCCGGATGAGATTTTATTCAGCATTGACAAACAATTTGAGCCTGCAGTTGAAGACCTGCCGTGTTCATCCAGATATGCCTTGGCTTACGCCTTGATCACTCGCTAAAGCCTGACAGACATCGGCGATAACACTGGTCCAGTCGGAATGGGTGTGTTGCCGAAAAATGCGCAGGGTGGGATACCATGGGCTATCGGGGCGGTTTTGTAACCAACGCCATTCGGAAACATAGTGAAGCAACAAGTAAACCGGGCGTTTTAACGCCCCGGCAAGATGGGCGACAGACGTATCGACGGAGATAACCAAATCCAGATTCTGGATAGCTGCAGCGGTTTGATGAAAATCGGTTAACCTCTCGTTCAGATCAATAATTGTCGAATGATCTGTTAACGCGTTGGGGCCTTTTTGAAGGCTGAAAAAATGAAAATTTTGAAATTGCTTGAGGGGTTCCAGTTGCGCCACATCAAAACTGCGAGAATAGCCGTTCGGGTTGGTGACGCTTCCCGACCAGACCAAACCGATCTTTGGTCCTGAATAAGCACTGAAAAATGTCTGCCAATCCTGAACCAGCTTTGGATCCGCCTGGATATAGGGGACATCTTGCGGAATCGTCTCCAATGTGGTCTGGGCCAGGTAGGCAAGACTCATAATAGGGACTTTATAATCAAAATCCGGCAAGGGATTGCCTTGTTCAATCACTTCATCACAAACAGAACACTGTTTGAACAGGGACGTGGTACCGGGTTGGCAATAAAAAATGACGCGTCGGCATTGTTTTTTTAACCAGGGGAGAAAGCGATAAAACTGAAACGTATCTCCATAACCGCCTTCGGCGTATACCATAATCGTGGCGTCCGGTTGAGGACTTCCATTCCAATCGGGCTTGTCTATATTCACCGGTTTTGCAAACTGCAATAACCAACGCCATTCATGATCCGGCCATCCTTTTATGAAATTGCCTTGCTTTAACCACACGTGAGAGCGGTTCCAGTGGGCATTCACATGATTGGGATCCAGCGTAAGGGCGTGATCAAAATACTTCAGTGCTTCGGCAAATTGACCTTGCTCGTAATATAAAACACCTAAATTAGCATAGGCTTCCACCAGCTCGGGAGCAAGATTAAGCAGTTGTTGTAACAAATCCAAAGCCTTATCATAATGTCCCTGACGAATATGTACGCCACTCATGTTGAGCAAGGCGTCGATTTGCCGGGGATTAATAGACAAGGCAATTTGATAAAAGAACAAAGCCTGATCCAACAAGCCCTGATCTTGATTGACCAGCCCCATATTGACATAGGCTTCGGCAAAATTGGGATTTAAAATAATAGCCTGCTGAAAATCCTCTAAGGCTTCTTTGTATCGGCACAGAATCATTCCTGAGCTGCCACGAGCAAAATAAGCCTCGGTAAAATCCGGCCTGATCCGAAGTGCCTCGGAATAGATCTCTATGGATTCTTCCAGTTTACCGGCATTTTGAAGCGTGTTTGCCAGTTTATAGTAAAGAGAAGGTTCATTGGGGTCGAGAGCTAAAGCATCGATATAGGTTTGGATGGCTTCCTCAAAATGCCCCATCAGACTTTGAATTTCTGCCAGTGTTTCCAGATACACCACAGAGCGGTGAATTTGAATCGCTTTTTGAATCAATATTTTTGCTTCCAGGTACTGGCCTTGATCCAACAATGAAATCGTTAGCAAGTGTAGCAGGTCAGTATTGTCCGGGTTATCTGCCAAAAGCTGCCTGTATAAAGATTCTGCTTCCAAAGCATTGCCCTGCTGATGTAGCGTAATGGCGTTTTCCAGTATAGACATCTTGTTTTCCTATAAATTGAACAACCTTTCCTATTATCGCAAATTATATTTACAATCTGAAATATTTCTAAAGAAAAAGGCAATTTGGGGTCTTATATTGTTTTTATATGTTTATGTGGTAAACGAAAAGGTATGGAGAGAGAAGCTGTGTTTAATCGTTATATGGAAAATTGGAATTTTAATTCATATAGGCCCTCTTCGTTTAACAGAGGCTATTCGCCCTATTCCATGAATTCAGGGTTTAGGTCTTTTGAGTGTGGGAGTAGCTATAATAACCTTTTTTCCGCTTTCGGTTCTGGTGAAAGTGGGTTTAATACCTCTCCATTCAATGCTTTAGAACGTTTGTTCCAACAACATTCCTATTTTGGTTATTCTGGTTCCGGATCGTCCACTTCAGGCAGTTCCGGTAGCACTACTTCCACTGGGGGTAGCACGACAACCAGCGGAAGCGGTTCATCGACGAGTTCTGGTTCAAGCAGTAGTATGGGGGGCAGTCCATCCCCGGATATTAACAACGCTTTTCCAGTCAGCGATCCTGGCTCTTTTGCACAGGTCAATCAGTTTTATAACACCGCAACCACACAACAGAAGGCCAGTTATATTCAAAATATGTTGGAAACCGTTACACAGAAAGCAATTGCCCAGTCCGGTAATAATTTGGACAGTTCACAACTGGCTAATATCCAAACAACAATCAATCAGCTGGTTCAAAACAGTGCGTCAGATACCACCCCTTTAAGTCAGTATGAAGCAGGAGAATCCGGTAATGATAATGATCCGGGTGAATTATCGGTCGATGCCCGTTTGGCTTCCCATGAGCAACAACTGGATGGGTCTCAGGAACCCAACGGTGCAGGGGGAACTATTTATCTACAAACGTTATTAAATGGTCAAAATAATGGGCAAGCCAGTGTTTTTCTGAGTTCTCCGCAAATGGACGATTACTTTGTGCGGTCCATGTTGCGAAGTTATAATCCTGCTACCGGTCAATTAAACGGTACGGGTGAGAAAGATGCTGTGGCCGATTCGTACTTGCAAGGTACCGGTGTCAGCATTCAATCCGAATTGAATCAAGTACCTACCCAAACGGCCAGTGACAATCCCAATATTATTTTTGAACAGGTGGCAGATCCTAGCCAAGGCGCAAATTATCTGCCAACGCTGGAACAACAATCGGGTTGGAACGATCAGCAAGTCATGGCAGATGCCTTGTGGGGGCATGACCAATTTGAAAATGTCCAAATTAATAATACGAATACCCAATCCTTTTTACAGAATGCTGATTCAAACACCAATGACCAGCAGGATTATCCGTTAGTACATTTAGATAATGACACGGCGACCTTTGTCTCAAACTTGATGAATAGTCCGACAGCCGGCAACCAATTGAATCAGGATTTCTTAAATTTGATGGCGCAGTCGTTTGGTAATCCTAATATTGCCAACCCCCAAACATAAGTTCTAAGAAACTTTTCGATTTTGGATCATGGCCCAATATCCTATCACCATGCCCCAATATAAGACCGTCAAACAGATCAGGGCTTTGGTCACTGAGGTGTGTTCTGAGACGGGCATAATATTGGCCAGCATGGGTTTTAAAAAAGTTTGTCCCAAGGGATATCCCACTAGCGTGATAACAAGCATGACGATATAAATAACTGCACAGAAGCTTAAAAACTGTAATGTGTTGGGTCGATTCATAATTTCTATTTTACGAGCTTATTCATATTTTTTAACATGGTATCAAAAAAAACTTTAATACTGTTTTTATATTTATAAGAGAGAAAAATAGAAAGTGAGTGTATTGAGATATGTTTTTAAATTCCGTGGCACCAACACTACAAGTAAATAACGTTGGACAAATATCACCCGTTGAGGGTGATACAGAGGCTTTGAATCCGGTTCTTCAAGCCCAACCCCTAACAAATTTATCTCCTGTCAGACCTTATCAGTCTGCGCTTAGTAGCGTTCAGCAAGGCCTTAAACAGGCCATTTCAGGTATTACGTCTTTTGCAACTCAGCACCCCGTGGTGACGGGCTTAGGCGTGGCCGGTATGATTGCCGGTGGTGCCGTATGCCCCTGTATGGGAGCTATGGGAGCCGGTATAGCAGGAATTGGTCTGGCTCAAAAAATGATGAGCTAATTTTTTTCCACAGGTACTGGAAGCATTAACAATACCAAGACCAGTACGCTTAATATCATTTCTACTTGAAGCATCCATTGGACCTCCCAGTGAAGATGATTCAATGCCATCGCACCTTGCTGACTTAAATTGAGCGTCATCTCCACGTTTTGGAAAGCTTCCAACTTAGGGTTGAGAAACATCGTCGAACAAAACACCATGGACACCATAAATAGAGCGATCAAAGAACGCATGCGGGACGCAAATCCATGAAGCCAACTGCCGGATTTGAGTTGAATGATTTCTCCTATCAGCACCAACGCCATGACGACAGCGAGAATTTTATCATATTGCCTAAAGATTTTAGTCATGGCTAAGGCAGCAATTTCCGTGGGCGCAATTAAAAACAGGATTTTGGCCACAAATATTCCTAATACCAAGGTTCCCCCAATAATAAATGACAGCCCAATCGCTTCGATCATCCGTCCCCAATCCCGGGGATGAAGGGTAGTTTTCAACATCGCAATATTCTCCCTTTAATACAGTCACTTTAAATTATATCGTCAAAAACAACTGTGAAAGTCCCAAAACTCGATAGGCTTTTACACCGGATTTTTCTGGATTCAGTTCTTTGTAAAGAAGGGGTGCATAGTTTTCGTATCGGTTTTTGAGGAGAGCAAATAATTTTTCTACTAAAGTATCAATTTGGGTATCATTTTCAATTTCAATCGACTGATCCGCTCCCCAAAAAACCCGATATTTATCATTATCCAACTTGAATTTTAGATGAATCAGTACATTTTCTATGGGCGCAATCACCTTGGGACTTTCACGAATAACCAACACAAGGCCAAAATGCCAGAAACCATCGTCTTCTAAATGAACCGATCCTGGAATCGTATAGGTCAACGCCAGATTGTAATTCCCGGGTGGAATAGTTTTTAAATAGTCTTCCTCCCGTTGATCAGACGGAATACCAAAATATTGAACCATTTTGTTTTTGATTTTTTCGGCTAACGCCCATGCTTCCTTTTCGTACTCATGATACGCCTGCATATTTTCAGAAAACAAACCGCATAATTCTTCAAATTTTGTCATTGTATTTTCACCTCAGCTTTAGAAAGCAACATGTTGTGTACGGCAGAGATTGCATTGTTAAAGGCTGCACGGCGATAATCTGCATCCGGCGCGATAATATTCATAACGGCATTGGCCTCAAAAACCAGGAGATCTCCTGTGGCATTGATGCCAAAATCCACGCCGCCATAATCCAACCCAAGTGTTTTCTGAATAGAATAAAGGGCCGCCATGCCTTTTTCACCTAAAACTTTGGGCATATCATTCAAAAATTCAGCTTCTTCAGTTTTATCCGTCATCTCTGCCTTAAAATAATGGACTTTCCAATCCTTGGAAATTGCAAGGTGCAAGGGGTAGAGTTTTCCATCAATCATCATAACCCGGTATTTACGCACAAATCCATCGGAACCACGTGCGTCCAGATATTCCAGAGCCATCAGGTATTTTCCCGGCAAAGTGGAGGCTGCGGATTTCAAGGCATCTATATTATCCACCCACACAAAATGTTGACCTGTATGAAATCCCGGACTACGTAATAAAAATGGAAACTCCAAGCTGACACTCTCAAGTGCATCATGGTTGAGAATTTCGTGCCGTGCTGTGATGACCCCCGGCAAATGCCGTAAGCGATCCGCATTGGTTATTCTGCCAGTGGCTAACACAGCGGCAGGAGAATTAATCACCGGGGCAGTAGTGTGCTTCAACAACGCCTCTGCTGCTTCCAAATCAGGCTGGCAGCAATCGGCATCGCCAATGGCGTTAAAAATCACGTGATGCGGCGGCAAGGGTACGACGGGATCGTAAAATGCCGCCGTGAGATTGGTCACAAGAAAAACGTTGCAGTCCACCAGTTTCAGCCAGGAAATATCACCGCCTCCGATGGCTGAAGATAAGACCAGCAAAGGGATCGGTTCCGCATCTCCGCCGTATGAAAATGTTTTTGACCGCTGATTACCTGCCCCCTTCATTCGGTGATACTGCATTTTTTCCTCGTCGCCTGTTTGTTGAAACAACAAGCTCAACCCCTGATGTGCATGGATGTTTTCTGAATCCAGGCGTAACGTGGTTTCAAAATGGGCCTGGGCCTCGGGGAATTCACCGGCATACAACAACTGATCCGCAAAATTGACATGAAGCAAGGGTTCTTCCGGATGATATTTCAGAGCCTCGATAAACAAAGTCCGTGCCACGTTGGGAATCCCGGCTTCGTACAGCAAGATGGCCAAGTTATTCAGCGCACCGCAATGCATGGGGTTTTGTTTTAAAATCTCAATATACCGCTGCTTGGCTTGGGGAATTTGTTCAAGCGAAGTCAGCAGCATGGCACGCTCAAACTGTAATTCAAGTGATCCGGGCGTTTTTGCCAGTTGTGCCTCGACGGTTTCCAGTTGTTGTCTTAAGTTGGTGTTCTGCATTGTACAATAATAACAACAACTTGAGCGATAAGCGTGACAAAACCATACATCCTGTTACTGGGCGCAAGCCAGGATCAACGATTTATTATTAAAACCGCCCGAGAAATGGGGCTAGGCACCGTAGTCATCGATGCGAATCCTGATAGTCCCGGTTTTTGGGATGCCGATATGACTGGTGTGGTCAGTACACGGGATCCCCGGGCGATTATTGGGTTTGCCGAATCCCTGAACGTTCCTCTAAAAGGCGTTTGCGTGATGGGAAGCGATATTCCCTATATTGTAGCAGCTATAGCAAAGCACTTTGGCTGGGTATCCGTTTCCGAGGAAACTGCCCGACTTGCTACCCATAAGTTTTTAATGAAAGAACGGTTCCGAGAACGAGGCATTCCCGTACCGAACTACGCCTTGGTGCAGAGTGCTGAAGAAGTTTATCGACACTGGCAGACCTGGCAATGTCCCTCTGTCATTATCAAGCCGGTTAATCAAGCCGGAAGCCGGGGTGTGAGAAAAATTGATCAAAAGGCTGATATTGAAGCCGCCTTCCAACAAGCCGACCAAATGGGAGAAGTTATTATGGAAGAGTTTGTGCCGGGGCTTCAAATCAGCACCGAAAGCGTGATAACTCCTACTCAAAGCACAACACCCGGTTTTGCTGATCGAGTTTATACGGATACGGAGCAGTTTTGGCCCCAGATTCTGGAAAATGGCGGCTGGATTCCCACTTGTCTAAACGCTAATCAGCAAAAGACAGTCTGTGACCTTGTCGAAAATGCAGCGCGAGCCCTCGGCATTGAGCAGGGAATCGCCAAGGGCGATGTTGTAATTTGTCCCAAGCGCGGCCCAATGATAATCGAGATGGCTGCACGCCTCAGTGGCGGAGATTTCAGTGAAACCATGGTACCCAAGGGTACGGGGGTAAATTATGTGAAAGCCGCCCTTCAAATTGCTCTGGGAGAAGACCTTGATTGGAATGATCTGACACCTAAATTTATCAAACCCATCGCCAACCGATATTTCTTTGCTCCCCCCGGCAATCTGGAAGAGATTCAGGGGACGGAGGAAGTTCTCCGTTGGCCGGAAATCGTCAAGTTTGATCTCTGGTACCAAGTAGGAGATGTTTTGCCACTTATCACCCATCATGGGGCTCGTACAGGTGTTTTTATCCTGCAAGGCCAAAGCCGGGAGCATCTGCAAACGCTAATTGACCATGTTTACGGCACGGTAAAATTCAAGATTGATGGAAAATGGCAGTATGCAAGGCCATCATAACTGATTAGCCAAAATACATGCCGCCATTGAGGTTGAGCGTTTGGCCGGTAAGGTAGGCGGCCTCGTCGCTAATGAGATAGCGTACGGCATGGCCGACTTCTTCTGGGGTGGCCAGGCGGCCGATGGGAATGTTTTTTAGCTTTTCTTGGCCTTCCGGTTTGGCGAGTTCGGCAGCGGTTAAGTCTGTTGCCACCAGACCGGGTGCAATGGCATTAACCGTAATACCTTGGCTGGAATAAAGCTTGGCCAAAGATTGGGTTAAATTAATCAACGCTGCCTTGGTGGCCGCATAATGAACCCGATAAACGCCCCCCCATTGACCCGCAATCGATGAAATATTGATGATTCGGCCATACTTCTGTTGCAGCATGTGGGGAAGCACATGCTGCGAACATCGCACGGCGCCGTATAGGTTCACGGAAAACGTGTCTTCCCAGTCGGCGTCAGTCAATTCCAAAAAAGGTTTTTCTTCACCTATGGCAGCATTATTGACTAGAATGTCCACATTTCCCAAAGACTTAAATGCCTGGTCTACAGAGAGTTTATTGCCGACATCCACCTGAATAATATCGCCGTTGGAAAATCCTTTCACTGTTTTTTCCGCACCCGAACGATGTTGGCAGTAGCCTGCAATCACACGATAATCGCCATGTTCAAGAAGCACTTTACAGATGCCGGCCCCAATCCCGCGGCTACCCCCGGTGACTAGAACGGTTTTGTTTTTAGGCGTTGTCATCTTCTCATCCTCTTTAAAAACGCTTGGGCATCGGCAGCAATCCCTGTGGGGGAGATGCCATATTTTTCAGCCAGTTCTTCGGGTTCACCGGATTCTCCAAACGTATCTTGCACACCGTTACAAAACACCGGCGTGGGCCGGTGTGAACTAAGCAGGCGAGCGATTTGGGAACCCAGGCCAGTGAGAGCATTATGATCTTCAGAGGTAACAATCATCTGAGTGGCTTCAGCACAATTTAAGATGAGCTCGACATCCAACGGTTTGACAGTTGGCATGTGAACCACCCGTACAGACAAACCGTCACTTTCAAGAAGTTTCGCGGCTTCCAAACAACGGGCGGTTTGTATGCCGCAACCTATTAAAGTGATATCTGATCCGTCGCGCAAAATCATGCCCTTGCCCAATGTAAATTGATGGGAACTATCAAAAATAGTGGGCGCTGGGCTTCTACCTGTGCGCATATAGACCGGACCGACATAATCCAGAATGGCCCGTGTGGCAAGGCGCACTTCGAGAGGATCCCCTGGTGCGACCACCGTAAAATTAGGAAGGGTTAAAAATGCAGCCAGATCTTCCAGACATTGCGCAGATGCGCCATCCGGTCCGGCATCCAGGCCGGGATGGCTGCCCACAATTTTGACGTTGCGATTGTCACAGGCAATTGCCAAGCGAGCCATTTCATAAGCGCGTAAAATAAAGACCGAAAACGTCGCAACGACAGGAATTAAACCACAGGCAGACAGTCCTGCCGCCACACACATCATGTTTTGCTCGGCAATCCCGATTTGAAAAAATCGATTCGGATGGGCTGCTCTAACATGATGTGTGCCCGTTCCACCGGCAACATCCCCATCCACAACCACCACCTCGGGACGAGACCGCATCAGTTCGGCTAACGCTTCTCCAAACGCTTCTCTTAACGTATTAGGGACGGTACCCACCAATAACGGCTGCATACTCATCCAATGGCTTCCATTGCGGATTCTGTTTGTGCCTCGGAAAGTTTGACACTGCCATGCCAAGCAGGTACGCCTTCCATCCATGAAACGCCCTTGCCTTTCAGGGTATGGGCAATGATAACGATTGGCATTTTAGGGTGGGAATGATTCAACAGATCATATAATGCCGAGTGGTCATGTCCATCGACTTCCTGCACTTGCCAGCCAAAGGCTTTCCATTTATCGGCCAGGGGTTCCAATCGCATAATGGCATCGTTGGGAGCATCACTTTGCAACTTGTTGTAATCAATAATTGCGGTTATATTTTCAAGTTGATAATGTGCCGCGCACATGGCTGCTTCCCATACAATTCCGGCCTGCATTTCACCATCTCCCAAAACTGCAAAAACATGACCTTTTTTATGTTGATAGCGTTTACCTAAAGCCATTCCCACGGCAGTGGAAAATCCTTGTCCTAAAGACCCGGTGCTAACGATGGTTTGGGGTAATGACGTCGGATGCGGCAGTCCTTGCAAGGGACTCCCCAACTTACGCAAGCCTTGCAAGGTTTCCATTGAAATTATTCCCATATGGGCCCAAACGGCATATAAGGCAGGACATGCATGGCCCTTGGACAAAATAAACGTATCCGGATCATCACCACTGAGTTGAAGCCGATCCGCATACAACACCGCCAAAATATCGGCACAAGATAATGAACCTCCCGGATGCCCGGAACCGGCCCGGTATATTTGTTGAATCACATCGCGTCTAATCAGCTTAGCTAATGTTTCACTGGCTTTAGACAATGTTGAGGGTGTCCTTCTTTTCAGATTCTGCAAATAATTCAACCACCGGAACATTTGGAAAACGTTGCTGAACGTCTTTCAAAATATCTTGCCGCAACGCCTCGGCAGAAGGCGTAATTGCCAAAATTTTTGCGGTGGTTACAGAAACCGAGGCGTGAATAGGAATGCCACAAAGTTGCTTGCCCTGTTTGTTGGGATTTTCATCAATCAGCACCAGTTTGTCCGGTTGAATTAAGGACGGCATCAAGGTAAGCACCCGGTGCAAATCATAGCCGGCTCCCCATAATGCAACTTGAGAATAGTCAGTAAGAAGCTGACTAAGTTTTTGTCCGGCTTCGATATATCGAGCGTTCATGTGATTTAACTCTTGCCTGAAAAGCGACTCTCCCAGCTCCGCGTAGGACAGTTTACGACCCATCACCTGAAAAGACGGGTAAGCATGACCGGTATCAATCAGGGTCTCTGTCACCGTAATTCCCAGCGATTTGAGAAACAGGCCGAGTCCCGAACCCAAAAAATGGGAAAGCTGCTGGCGAAAAATATACTTGCCGCAGATAAGCGTCTCATAAGGATATCCCAGATAAGGGACTTCCAAATAAAGATAACCACCGGGTTTAATCAGTTGCACCAATTGGGTTAAAAACGGTCCCGGCTCATAAACATATTCCATCGCATGCATCACATACGCCAGATCAAAGGCCTGATATAAACCCTCGGCCTTTAAGTCCAGACTTTCCAAAGTGGCAGTTTTAGTGTCAATATTATTTACGCTACGCGCCATTTGCGTGGCATGTTCAGACGGATCGATGCCAAACACATCATAACCATAAGTATCTTTCAACAGTTTTAAAAAATTGCCTTCACGGCATCCCACTTCAACCACACGGCCTGAGGCAAGTCCAATATGTGTTTTTAGAAACCCAAGACGCTGTTGAAACAGGTCTTTTTTAACATCCAAAAAAATCGCACTGTCAGAAACTTTAGTGTTCTTAAAATAGTTGGCCATTTCATCAAACGTGGGAGGCGGATATTGAAACACGGTACCGCACTGCTCACACACAAAATAACAACTATGCGTTTCCACCAGGTCGGGAGCATCCGTAACACAATGGGCATCCAAATTACGAACAGAGTCCACAAACCGTGTACGGTCGAAACGACATAAAGGACAATAATCGGGCTGCTGCATGCCTCTATTATACGACAATCCTGTATCCATGGGATAATGGGTGTTATGACAAATCTGTCGGATATAAAGGCACTTTCTGTACCGGAGCTCCAAACTATCTGTGAGGAAATTCGGGCGTTTCTGATTGAATCCATCTCTAAAACGGGCGGGCATATCGGGGCAAATTTGGGGACGATAGAGCTGACTGTCGCGCTTCATCACGTGTTTGAGTCTCCACAAGACCGATTTCTCTTTGACACCGGCCATCAAGGCTATACTCAAAAGATTTTGACCGGACGTCAATCGCTCTTTCCCACGCTAAACCAGCCTCAGGGAATGTCCCGATTTTTAGGCTTGGCTGAAAGTATCCATGACACCTATGACGCTACCCATGCCGGTACCGCGATTTCAACCGCCATTGGCATTGCCAAGGCCAACCGGTTAAACGGGTCAAACAACCTGGTGGTCGCTGTCGTGGGCGATGGTTCCCTGGTGGAAGGCATCAGTTTTGAAGGCCTGAATTATGGGATGCTGGGTAATCTCCCCTTGATTATTGTTGTGAATGATAACGGGATGGCGATTGCCCCTAATGTAGGCGGGATTCATCATTTATTTTCACAACCTAATTGGCAGCAAGCCAGCCGACAGTTTTTCGAAGGACTGGGTTACCAATACCTGGCCGTACCAGATGGTCATGAGATGGCGCATCTGATACAAGCATTTCAAGAGGCCAAAACCAAGGTCCGGCAAAAACCCATTGTGGTCCATGTCAAAACGACAAAGGGCAAGGGCCTGCCCTATGCCGATACGCACAAATACCGCATGCATTTCTCCATGCCCTTTAACGCCCAAACTGGCGAAGGGGCTTCTGCGACCATTACAGGAGAGACTTATGCCTCGGTGGCTGCCAAAACTCTCTATTCGTTAATGGAAAAAGACCAAGATATTATTACTATTTCCCCTGCAACCCCCTATGCGTCCAGCCTGGATCAAATTCTGACGGTGTTTCCCGATCGTGCGCTTGACGTGGGTATGGCAGAGCAACATGCGGCAAGCATGGCTTGCGGCCTGGCCCTGCAAGGAAAAAAGCCCGTGGTCTGTTATCAATCCACATTTATGCAACGCGCCATGGATCAGATTATTCATGACATGGCCTTCATGAAATTGCCGGTCACCCTTTTAGCCGTTAGATCTGGTTTTGCCGGGTATGACGGGCCGACCCATCACGGCATTTATGATTTGTCCTATTTGCCAGCCATTCCTAATTTGAATATTTTTTATGCCGGAACTCGATATGACTTAGATACGGTCCTGCGCTGGCGTCTGGCAAATCCGGATGGCCCGATGGTTATTTTACATCCGTATGAAAATGTCAGCTCAAAAGAAACGCCGCCCTTGGCGCAAAACCAGGATATTACCCAGCCCGAAATTATTGGGGATCCGGCCAAGATTTGTATTCTGGGTGTCAGCAACTGTCTGGAGACTGCCTTGAGTATTCGAGAAAAATTAATTTCACAAGGTGAGGAAGTTTGCTATGTTAACCCTCGCTGGATAAAGCCTTTCCCTGAAAAAGCCTTGCTGCCTTATCTGGAAAAAGCCGATTTGATTGTAACGTTGGAAGAAAATATAAGCACCGGCGGATTTGGTTCACGCGTGGCCACTATGATTTGTGATTATAAGCTCAATGCTAAGCTATACAGAGCCTGTATTTCGGACAGTTTTGTAAGATTCGGGGATAAACAGGATTTATCACACGAAACGGGCATTGATGCAGAGTCTATTTTGGAAAAAATTCATACTTATTATGCCCTTACCTGATGCAATTATTACTCTAGCTGCTGGCCAAAGCCAGTTACTGCTGATTCAAAAAGCCAAGGCATTGGGGTATAAAATTATCGCTGTTGATCAAAATCCGGATGCCCCCGGTTTTGTCTGGGCAGATGAAAAACTGGTCATGAGTACGTATGATCCCCAACCGATTACTGCGGCACTCCAGCCTCTGAAGCAGCGGTACCGCATCTGCGGCGTTCCCAACGCATCGGCGGGACCTCCTATCATCACAGCAGCTTATCTTTGCGAGGCTTTAGGTATTCCGGCGCTTCCACCGGAAAAAGCCTTTCAACTGGTCCATAAACATGCCTTGGCTGCTTTATGTGAATCTCATCAGATTCCAATCCCTAAAACTTTGGATATGACGACATTTCCTTGCGTAGTGAAACCTTCCTTATCTTTAAGGGGCAAAAGCGGAATTACGGTGGTAGATTCTGCCAACAAATTAAAATCTGCTTATGAAGCGGCAAAATCACTTTCCCAAGACGATCATGTGGTGATTCAGGAATATATTGAAGGTACCGATGTAACTTTATTGGCGATGGTTTTTGACGGTAAGCTATACCCCATCACCTTGTTTGATGAAATTAACGAGCAAACATCTGAAAAAACGATCATGCCAAGCCGCTTGGAGCTTCCGTCCAAATATTCCGGAACAGAGGTTGAGTCCCGCATTCATCAGCTTGCCAATCAGTTGATCCAAGCCGCAGAAATTCAACGAAGTCCTTTATTACTTTCTTGCCGCATCCCCAAAAACCAACAGCCGGTCTTAATTGAAGCCCCTTTAAATTTGGGTGGGGATCAGATCTGTGAAAAGTTACTTCCACAAGCCTCTGAGTACGATTATGTTTCTGCCATGATTAAAGCCATGTGTGGACACCCCCCTGAATTTTCTCCGCTGGTTTCTCAAAAAACAGTGACTGTATTTTCATTACCATGGGCAAGATATACAAAACTGCCTTCTCGACCTTCACTAAACCCCCTCCAAAAGAAACAACTTTGTCCGTTGAGCAATACGGATGATGAAGAAGTCATTATAGAATTACCTGATTTTCAATTTTATAGCGATCAGGACGGCAGCAATCGGATTACGCACCGTGTTGTTCGAAACAAACAAAGCGGTTTGGTTTATAACAACCCCTGCTATACACCGGAAGGTTTTTCAGTTTTATTTGAAAAGGCGGGACACAGTTATGGATTTGGAAATCTCAATCGCGCAAGTTGGCTGAAAGAGCGTATCGAATGGGTTACAGAAAGGTTATCCAATATTCGCTCTGTCTTGGATATTGGTTGTGGACGTGGGGATTTTTTATTTCATCTGCCAGAATATTGTCAATTAATGGGTGTGGATATCGATGCGGGATCGATTGATTCTGCGAATCATTATTTTCAAGAGCATGCCCCACAACGGGCATTTCAATTCTTACATGCACACTTTGAATCGTTTTCAGCGCCCTATACACCGGATTTAATAACCATGTTTCACGTACTGGAGCATCTGCCTCAACCGTTGGACGTGCTGCGTCACTTACGAAGAATGGCCAATGAAAATACGCGGCTTATTGTAGAAGTGCCGGTGATCGATATGGCAGCTCAAGGTGTGCGAATAGACCTGTGTGGTTATTTTTCAGTCATGCACTTATTTCATTTTAGCCGGGCCACTTTACATGCAACATTGACTTCTGCCGGCTGGCAGATCATTGCTGCTGAGCAGATCAATTTACCCCAGTATAATGGGTATCGAGTATTGGCCCAATCTATGGCCGAACAAACTTTTCATCCAGATGAAAATGTTAAAACCAAAGATTTAGAAGATATAAACTCCTGTCTGAAAATCTGGCAAAGTGTTTGTAATGACATTATTAGTAAAATAGAATCCATTCCACCCCAAGTACCTGTTGTAGTTTATGGTGCCGGATTACATTCCGAGTACCTCTCACACCTCACTCCGTTGTTTCAACAAGATCGCCCATTTTTGTTTGTAGATAACGATCCTTCTAAAATGGGTACGACGTTGCATGGCATCCCCATTTTAAACCCCAATCAAATTAATTGGCGACAGCAAGATTTTTACGTCATCCCCTCTACGTTCATTGGAACACCTAGCGTCATTCAGTCGTTATTAGATATGGGTTTTCCGCACTCCAAAATTATAGCCTTGTATAAAAACTAAACCAAATCACGCTTTGCAAATAATCATTGTGGTCATTAAACCAATATCCTTGGGAATTATACGCGGACTGAAGTTTCTGTAGATAAAACTGCTGATGATTTTGTGCAACCGCCGCAGCCAATGTGAACTCAACAGGGGGTTGTACTAAAACCGGATGTGTTGCTAAATATTGTTTTGCCGGTATTGAGCCGTTTTTACTGTCCAAAGCCATCCGCCAGAAGACACGTACCGCATCATAGCCAAAATCTCGACTCTGAGGCCCCTGTTTGTCGGAAAAAATTATTTTTCCCGTATTCCATGTAACACCACACCAATTGGGTGGAAGTTTATCCGCCCGCAGATCCGAACATGCTTCAAGCGTCGGGTAAATATCTTCAGCCAACTTTTGCCAGTCATGACTATCATATTGAGCAAACTTCCGATACACATACGGCGCAAAATAAGATGGATCCAAAGTTAAATAATCTTTTCTGAATTCGTCCCATGTTCCCGGTAATAGATAATAACGGCCATGCAAATAAATAACATCTAAACGCCATAAATCCTGAATAATACCCAACGCAGCCTGGCGGTAATCCGGCCGGTTCCACTTCTCGCTGGCGAGTAACAGGGCATAGGCAATATCCTCATCGGCATCGGTTGCCGTGTTGGGATCACTTATCTGCCCCCATCGCCATGCAAACAGGTGATCATGAGGACGGGTAAGATGGGTGTTGGTCCATTGCCAGGTTTTTTCAAATACCATAGGATCATCCATCCACACTGCTTTCAGCAGGGCATAAGACTGGCCTTCGGAAATCGTCCCTCCAAATGTCTCCGATTTAACCCGTTCGTCATTCTCCATAAATTGATGCTTATAAAACTCCCAACTGGTTTTTAAAACATTGGGCGGCTGGGATTGACAAAAATGCTGTCCAATGCAGATCCAAATCACAACGAAAACAGTAGCTACTAGGAGTACTGAACGTAAAGTTTTATTGCAAAAAAGTAACATACTTTATAATTTCTTAGCAATTTTTAACGTTGTAATGTTTTTATACATGTAGAGAGCCGGATGAGATTATCATGAGTAATTTTAACTTAAACAATCCCATGCTGAGCGCATTGGTTCAAGCGGCCACCGGCAGCTATAATGTCGGCGGCAAAAAGCTTGCGGAAAAGGCGGATAAAGATAAAAAAACCGAAGATAATATTTCGGATGAAATTGATCGTAAATTTGAGCATGACGTTAAAAAAGCCAAACCCGGTGAGTTTGTTGGCTAGATAATGCCCAGTTCTTTCCCGAGCTGGCCGAAGGTTTCCACAGCCTGATCGAGATGGGCCTTTGTATGGCTGGCAGTCACAATTACTCGAATACGGGCCTTGTCTTTGGCGACAGTAGGAAAGACGATGGCCTGGCCGTAAATACCGGCTTCAAATAATTTTTGACTCAGCTTTTGCGCTTTTTCCGAATCCCCTGCAATAACCGGGACAATGGGGGTATCACTGTCTGCCTGAAACCCCAGGGATTGCATGCCTTGCTTAAAATAGCGGGTATTTTCCCAGAGTTTGTCGATTAATTGCGGTTCGGTTTGTAAGACATCCAACGCCGCTAAACACGTCGCCACCACCGATGGCGGATGAGAGGTACTGAACAAAAAGGGCCTTGCTTTATTAATCAGTATTTTTCTCAAAACCTCAGGGCCTGCAATATAGCCACCCATGGCGCCAATGGCTTTAGAGAGCGTGCCCACCTGAATGTCCACACGGCCATCCAAATTAAAATGATTGACACTGCCCCGGCCATTTTTACCCAATACACCACTGGAATGAGCATCGTCCACCATCACGATGGCATCATAAGCTTCAGCCAGATTAACAATATCCGGTAAGGGCGCAATGTCTCCATCCATACTAAACACACCATCGGTAACGATCAATTTGTGATGAAAATCTTTTGCCGCTTTCAGACGTTCTTCCAGATGATTCATATCCTTGTGACGATAAACTTGCGTGGGAATAGGTTTGACCATCCGGCATGCGTCAATAATACTCGCGTGATTCAGTTCGTCACTGATGATCACATCGCCTTCACTCAGAATAGTAGTGATAGCGGCTGTATTGGCCATAAATCCGGATTGCAGCACCAGGGTCGCTTCGGTGTGCTTGAATTCTGCCAGGCGCAATTCCAATTCCTGGTGAATATCCATGGTGCCAATAATTGTTCTGACAGAAGCCGTGCCCACCCCATGGGAGTCTATGGCTTGATGTGCAGCTTCAATGAGTTTGGGATGCGAAGTGAGTCCAAGATAGTTGTTAGAGGAAAAGTTAATCACTTTTTTGCCATTGATGACACATTCTACATGCTGCGCACCCTCTAACGTCCGCAATTCCTGATAGATATGGGCTTCTTGAAGCCGTGTAATTTCCTCTTGTAAATACGCTAGGCTCATCGTGTGGGATCCAACAATACTTTGCCGCAGTTACCGGATTTTACCAAAGAAATAGCCTCTCCAAATTGGCTAAGCGGGATACGATGCGTGATGATGGAATCGATATTCAACCGGCCCGATGCCAGTAGTTCCAGCATCACCAGCCACGTGCTGTAAATTTCTCGACCGTGAACGCCTAAAACAGTGGCTTCCTTGAAAATAATGTCGGTTAAAATTTCAGGTGAGGCCGATTGCTGGGGAATCCCAAACAACACAACCGTACCGCCGGGATTTAACACATCCAATCCAGTTTTAAAGGCTTGCATGCTTCCTGACATTTCCAATACCACATCGATACCGGAATGCGTCGTAGTGCTTTCGATTTGTCTGTAAAGCTCGGGGTCTCCGGCTTTAAATACCTGCACGCGTCCCATTTGCTGGGCCAATTGCAGCCGATACTCGCTCATATCCGTGGCAAAAACACGGGTTGCACCCAATGCGTTGGCCACTGCAATCGAGAATAAACCAATCGGGCCACACCCCAGAATTAAAACGGAGTTTCCCGAAACATTCGCCTTGCTGACCGCATGAACAGCATTGCCCAGAGAATCCAATAAAGCCCCATATTCTGGCGTAATAGGTTCGGGTAACTTGATAATCTGGTTTTTGGGTAATGTAATGTATTCAGCAAAGCAACCATCCCGATCCACGCCCGCAATACGAATATTCTCGCAAATATGGCGCTTGCCGGTGCGGCAGGAGTAACAGACATCGCAGGGAATATGCATCTCGGCCGAGACAAAATCTCCCGGTTTTACGTGGGTAACATTTTGGCCCACAGCTTCTACGACACCACAGAATTCGTGACCATAAATAATAGGGGGGTTAATCCGTGATGCGCTCCACTCGTCCCACTCGGTAATATGCACATCGGTCCCGCAAATCGAGGCCAACGTCACCTTAATCAACACTTCATCCGGCCCATAAGTTGGAATAGGGGCATTTATCAATGTAAAACCCGGCACAGCGGTTGGTTTTTGAATCGCTTTCATACTGCCTACTATAACTAAACTTCGCCCCGGCTGATTTGATCCAGAAGCTGGGTGATTCTGACGCCGCGTTCCAGCGAGTTGTCGAGTTCAAAGGCGATTTCGGGCGTGTGATGCAAGCGGATACGGCGGCCTACTTCATAACGGACCTGGGGGGTCCATTCTTCCAGAATCGCCATGATTTCTTCTTGTAGTTCCGGTGAGCCGAAGACGCTGACAAATAACTTGGCGTAGCGCAGATCTTTGGATAACTCCACATCAGTGATAGACACCACCGTGTCGCTGAGACGGGGATCTTTGACTTCTTTGCGAATAATATCGCTCACTTCACGCATCAAGGCTTTACGAACCTTATCGCTTCTGCTGAATTCAAAACGGCTACCCATCATAAAACCTCTATAAAGATGTACGCTCGATTTCTTTGGTCGTATACATGCGGATAATATCTCCGGCCTGGATGTCGTTGAACTTATCGAAGGAGATACCGCATTCATAACCCTGAGCCACTTCTTTGGCGTCATCTTTAAAGCGCTTGAGGTTGCTAAGTTGACCCTTGAAGATTTCCTTGCCATCTCGATACAGCCGGCAGATACCGTTTCTCACGATTTTGCCTTCCAAAACATAGCAGCCCGCAATCAAGGTTTTACCAAAACTGAACATCTGACGGACTTCGGCCATGCCGGTTTCCAGCTCCTCGGTTTCCGGAGAGAGCAAGCCGAGCATAATTTTTTCTACGTCCTCAGTAACGTGATAAATGACATCATAAGAGCGGATTTCAACACCCTTGTCTTGTGCCGCACGTTGGGCGGTGGCGTCCTCTTTGACGTTAAAAGCAATAATCAAGGCTTGGCTTGCCGAGGCCAGAAGCACATCGGCTTCCGAGATATCACCGGTTCCGGTATGAAGAATATGCACGGACACTTCTTCTGTCGCCATCTGAATAATCGACTGGGACAAGGCTTCCACCGATCCATGCATGTCTGCTTTGATAATGACGTAAAAGTCCTTGCGGTTGGTTTCCGTGTCGTTCAATAACCCGTGATGCGCTACCAACTTGTTATGCAGCCGCTGGTCACGATCTTGAACCGAAGCAACCTGCAAGAGTCGTTTGAATTCCTTGTCGTTTCTAACGACGATAAACCGGTCTCCGGCCATCGGAACTTCGTTGAGTCCGAGAATTTCCACCGGCGTACTGGGACCCGCGGATTTAATGCGTTCGCCCATGTCACTAATCAAGGCGCGAACACGTCCGCCTACTTTATTAATTATTAAATTCTCACCGACGTGCAACGTACCACTCTGAACCAACATCGTAGCAACAGGACCTTTGCCCTTGTCGATTCGAGCTTCGATGACCACGCCTTCGGCCGGAATCGTGGAATCGGCCTTCAGTTCCTGAAGCTCGGCCACCAACGTAATCATACCCAACAAATCATCCAGTCCCAGCTTTTGCAGCGCACTCACTTCCACACAAATCGTATCGCCCCCCCATTTCTCAGGGGTCAAGCCATGCTCGGAAAGCTGCACCATCACTTTATCCGGATCTGCACCGGGTTTGTCAATTTTGTTGATTGCTACAATAATCGGGATATTAGCGGCCTTGGCGTGGTTAATGGCTTCAATAGTCTGAGGCATCACGCCATCATCAGCAGCAACGACCAGAATGGCGATGTCGGTCGCCTGGGCACCGCGCATCCGCATTGAGGTAAATGCTTCGTGACCGGGTGTGTCAATAAAGACAATCTTGCTGTCGTCTTTTTCAACTGTGTAGGCCCCAATGCTTTGGGTAATGCCACGGTTTCGTCTCGCCATGCATGTCGCAAGGCTGCGAGTTCGGCAATTGTATTTACAGCTTGCATTTAACTTTCTCCGAAGTCTCATAGGCTTGCAGGTTTTCCAATTGATCGGCTGGGAAATGAAAAGACTCGTTTTGAATGTGTGGAAAATCGCCGGCTATAATATCGATGGCATATTGTTGGATTGCTGCTTTAAGATCTTCTGAAAATTGCATATAACGCCGAGCAAATTTGGGCGTGAAGTCTGGGTAACGTCCCAGAAAATCATCCAAGACCAATATCTGGCCATCGCAATTTGGGCCTGCTCCAATCCCAATTGTAGGGATGGTCAGCATACGGCTCACCAGGGCCGAGACTTCTGTAGGAACCATTTCCAATACAACGGCAAAGGCACCTGCGGCTTCCAATGCCTGGGCATCTTGAATTAAGGTTTCAGCAGCCTCCATGGTTTTGGCTTGGACTTTGATGCCCAGCGTATTAATGGATTGAGGCGTGTACCCCAAATGGCCCATCACGGGAATCCCCATTTCCGTTAACCGGCTGATCAGTTGCAGCGTCCATTCCGAGGCACCTTCTATCTTGACGGCCTGCGCGCTGCCTTCCTGAAGCATACGCCCGCAGTTTTCCACCGCCGTCTTTAAATCCACGTGAACGCTCAGAAAAGGCATATCAGCAACCACCAAGGACCGACTCACCCCTCTGGCAACCGCCTTCACGTGATGCAGCATGTCGGCCATCGTGACGTGAACCGTGTCGGGGTATCCCAGGACGACCATGCCCAGAGAGTCTCCGACAAGGATAAAATCCACCGCTTCCGTCTGGTCGATGAGTTTTGCGGTCGAGTAGTCGTAGGCCGTCAGTGAAACGATTTTTTCACCGGCCTGCTTTTTGGAGATGATCTGTTGGGGAGTAATCGCCATTGTAGGATTGCCTGCTGCTAATTTCTAACAGGATAGCAGAAACAATTAACCCAAAGAATATCTTTACTAATATAAAAACAATTAATTAAAAATTTTTATGCTAACTGGTTTTAGGCGTTA
>Ga0206873_1052_pt1 | contig 36189 bp, 30 predicted proteins | sample Alteio_BWOrgCont_11_FD_152631 | JGI IMG/M metagenome (GOLD analysis project Ga0206873, IMG submission 152631) | Enriched cells from forest soil in Barre Woods Harvard Forest LTER site, Petersham, Massachusetts, United States -... | ecosystem: Environmental > Terrestrial > Soil > Temperate forest >...
GGCATATCTGGCGAGGGCAATACTCGCAGTAAATGAAAGCGTTAGCCCTGAATCGTCCCTTAAATAGGACGTAAATCACTTTACTTGTAGTTTGTTTGCCCAGTTCGCCAATCGAATATCAACGCCTTCCTTCAGATTGCCAGCCAGCCTCAAAATCAAATATCTAATGGGTGGGGTGGTGCAAGAGCTGGATCTGGCAGGCACAATCTTTCCGGACAAGTCAACCATATGAAAAGGCCTTCGTTGAATCTAAAAACTCCGCTTCACGTCACACTTAGGTTGAAAGAGAACCTTCCCTCTCTTCGAGATAAAAACCTCTTCAGAGAATTTAAGGAAAGTGTCCGAAGAGCTAAGGCGCAAGGTCTTTATGTGATTCATTTCTCAATTCAAAGTAATCATATTCACCTATTTTGTTAAAGTAAGAGCAAGCACTCGTTGGCGCTGGGAATGCGCGCTCTCTCTGGAAGATTTGCAAAAATCATAAGAAAGACCGCGCATTTCAGTGAAAGTACAAGGGGAGCAAATACGAGAATTGGAAATATGGGAAGTGGAAATACAAGAAGTGAAAAGAAAAAAGCCGAAAATCGAGACAGAACAAAAAACGAAAATACAAAAGGGAACAAAATCGAAAATAGAGAAGGGACCAAAAACGAAAAAACAAAAGAGGCCAAGTACGAAAACACAAAAGGGAACTACACAAGAAATGAGAGTTTGGGGAGTGAAAATGAAACTGGGAAAGAGGGATCAGTTTTCAAAGAGCGATATCACCTACATGTTCTTAAAACCCCCAAAGAAGTAAAAAATGCTCTCGAATATGTTGCTTTTGAATCAATCAAGACACCGAAAACTCATTGAATATATCGACCCCTTTTCCTTTGGAAACCATTTTCCCCACTGGCGGAACTCTTAGGGAATAGATTTAAGGAGTCTCATAAAGGCCGATGTTGAGTTCTTTGAAAACCAAAGAGACACTTTTGAAGAACAAGGGGACATTACGGATATTGAAAATACATTGACCACCCCTCAATCCTGGCTTGCTCAAGCCGGATGGATGCGTGCTTGCGGCTAGGGGATTAGCTGACCGACAAGATCTGCTTTCGAAAGCGTGAGATCAGTATTCGAAACAAGGGCGGCTTCTATTTTCTGTTTTGTCTCCGTTGGAATCTTAGGGAAATCAAAAGACTGAAAAGCGGCCTTTAGGTCTGGAAAGACAATTTGTTTTTTTGTCTTGGGATTGACGTAGGTAAGAAAACCCTTTTTGCTCTTGCCCTTGCTCCAGAGGAGTTGGCCATCCAGAAAAGATTCCAGGTCTCGATAATCTTCTATTTTTCTGACTCGCGCATAAAAACGTGAATAGACTTGTCGCACCTCCGGAGATTCATAGTCGTGCCTCGTTAGCATGGCCTCACTTATTTTTTCCGCTTCCAATTTGGGATAGTTCTGACCATCAACAAAGTAGGTAATAGAACTCTTACCATTGGACAATTCCCATATGCCACCCAACAAAGAATCAGATCCGGATTCGGGGCGCACGTCTGAAACAAGTCTCTTCGTCCAACCAGCATCGACCAACGTATTTACCAAATCGGCAAAATACTCCAGATCAGCAACGACATAGGGAAGAACTTGGGGCTCAACAAAATGGCGTCCCTGAAAAATAGCTGATTTGAGGGATCTTAATAATTCGGGAGGTAAAGTACGCTTTTGACTGCCATCGAAATGTTCCGTAATTTCCAATCGACTATCAATAATGAGGGAGTCGACACCGTCCCCTTCATAAGTAACATATTTCTTACTTTTAGAAAGGGTAGATGAAAATCCAAACTTACGGACAAAAAGGTCCCATAATTGAATGGAGGTCATCGGCTGATCCAATTGAGAAAGATCTTCTGCGGTCGGCCCCTTCAAACGTCGAACCAACCACTCATTCAAGCGGCGACTGTTTAGAAATACTCCAATTTTTGAATCTGGATCGGACTTGGTATCTAATTGCTCAATAGACCCAAACATTTCTTCAAACCACGAGCCGTTGGTCTTTGTCGCATTTGCTGTTTTATTAAAATCTCTAAGAAAATTCATCTCATTTAGAAGCCACAGTCTGAATTTACTTTCGCCTTCAAAAGAAACATCTGTAAAGTTCCAAGTCTTGAGTGCGTTTAAGAGGAGGTAATGCTCTTTAATAGAGAGAGATACCGGATTTTCTGGAAGAGCGAAAAAGTCCGACGCCTCAGGTGACAACTCTGCCACTTTCTGAGGGCATCCTGTCGCTCCAAATGAGTCGTGGGAAACGCCAACAAACAACATCAAGACAAATAGGGACCCAAAAATTTTTGACACTCAAACTCCTCTTACCAAAATTGTCAGCCACGTGTCGAACAACCAGTCAAAACACTTGGAATATCCGACTGTATTCTGGTTATCTAAATAGGCCGACGTGGCCAGAGCTCAATAATTCAATTCTTATGCCACTTTATACGAATTTACGGCCCAGAATTGCCTATGGTTAATCGTAAAAACCAACTCGTGTTTTTAAAGTTTGAGAAGTCCTTTTGCATATTCTTCGGAATCAAATCTCGAAAGATCAGAAATTTGCTCCCCGGTTCCTATGAACTGAACTCCAAGTCCTACTTCTTCAGCGACGCTGACGATAACTCCGCCGCGAGCGGTCCCATCAAGCTTCGTCACAATGAGACTTGTCACTCCGAGGGCTTCGTTGAATTGCTGAGCCTGCACCCTTGCGTTTTGGCCGCTATTCGCATCAATGACGAGAATAATTTCATGGGGAGCACCTTCTTGAACCTTGGCAATGACTCGTTTTACTTTTTTTAGTTCTTCCATGAGATTTTCTTTGGTGTGAAGTCGCCCCGCCGTATCAACGATGATGACGTCAGCATCATCTGCACGGCCTTTTTCAATTCCCTGAAAAGCCACAGCTGCCGCATCTTTTGTCGTAAGAGAGGTATAGACCGCCACATTGGCGCGCTCTCCCCAAACACTCAATTGGGATTCAGCCGCCGCTCGGAACGTGTCGCCAGCCACAATGAGCACCTTTTTTCCAAGATCATTAAAAAATCGTGCTAACTTGCCAATTGAAGTCGTTTTTCCAACGCCATTGACGCCAACAATTAAAATCACCCAAGGCCTTTGACTCTGGGAACTTTGAATTTCTGAATAGGCCCCGATGCGAGAACCTGCCAACTTTAGAATGCTAACGATCTCCTCATAAATCGCTTTCTTGACCGTTGAGAGATCTGAGAGTTCACCGCGCGACACTCGTTCTCGAACGGCAAGTAAAAGTTTTTCGACGGTCTTAGGTCCCAAATCACTAGTATAAAGGAGTTCTTCCAGTGATTCTAAAAAGCGCGCGTCAAAATTTTTAGTGCTTAGAAGAAGTGCATCAAGCTTGGCTGTAAATGCTTCTTGGGTCTTTGCCAAAAGACTTCGAATATCCCGTTTGTCGGGCTGGGCCGGAGCCTTTTCTGCGGCCGCCTTCCCTGGTGACTTTTTTTCCGAAAGGTCCCTTATTTGGTCTCGCGTTTGTTCAATCTGTCGAGAGCCTGTTTCATCGCGGGTTGACGCGCCCGAAGCCGTCGCATCCTCTTGGATCCTCGCCTTTTTGCCCCGGCCGCGAAGGATCCAAATCAAAAACCCCACGACGACAACAAAGGCGGCAAAAATTCCCGCGACAAAATACGAGTTTGCTAAAAGATCATTTACGTTGAAAGAATTCATTTAGTGAATCGCCTCAAGTGACCATCGAGAGAACAGCGGCTATCAGGCAGTCAGCAGAGCTGTCGAGGCTCGACACCCACACGGATCGTCAAGCGTTCAATTGAACGGCTACCATCTTTGAAACGCCCGGATCCTCCATCGTCACGCCATAGAGAGTATTGTTGATCTCCATGGTGTGTTTGTTATGTGTCACTAAGATCACCTGACTTCGCTTCGCCATCTCTTTTACAAGGTCATTGAAGCGATAGACGTTTGCGTCATCAAGTGGCGCATCGACCTCATCGAGAAGACAAAAGGGCGACGGCTTAAATAAAAATATCGCAAAAATCAGACTCACGGCCGTAAGTGCTTTCTCTCCACCGGAGAGAAGGGTGACACTTTGCAACTTTTTGCCAGGGGGACGAGCCATGATTTCTACGCCCGGTTCGCCTGGGTTTTCGGCATTCTCAACGAGAATGAGTTCAGCCTCGCCGCCGCCAAAAAGAACAGGAAACACCTTTCTGAAACGTTCATTAACCGCTTCAAATGTCTCTCTGAATCGTCTATTACAAATTCGATTAATTCGATCAATGACCTTTCTTAACGATTCCATGGCGCTGATCAAATCTTGCTGCTGTTTGGTCAAAAACTCATAGCGCGTGCTTAGCTCTTCATATTCTTGAATCGCTGTGAGATTGACTTCGCCTATCTTCTTGAGTTTATCGCGTAAATCGTCAAGTTCAGTTTGAGCAATATCGATTTCAGTGGGCAAGTTTTGATCTTCTATTCTAGAAGCATAGTCTTCGGCAATCTCAGCCAGTTTGAGCATGTAGCGCTCTTCAACTTGGTCAGCGATATATTTTAAATTCAAATCCCCTTGAGAAACTTTGATTTGATGCTCAGCTATTTCATGACCCAAACTATTTGTGCCACTTTGCAATCGACCCGCTGTTTCTTCAAGATCACGAACTTTTGCCGCCGACACTTCGTATATTTCTCGTGCGGCTTTGAGACGATCTTCAAATTGCTTGATTTGATCTAAGAGCTTACTCACTTCACTTTTTGATTCTTCAAGCTGGATGATATGAGTTTGAAGGCTCTCATTATTTTTAGAGCTATCTTCTTCCATTCTTGAAAGTTGTAGATCAGTACTAGAAAGCTCTTGCTCCAAACGCGCTTTTTGTTGTGACACGTTTGAAAACTCTTGACTCTTACGCCCCGCGATAACTTGCGCCTGGGTCGCTTCTTGAGCAAGCCGGTCGAGATCTTCTCGAACCGCGTTAAGATCCTTTTCTAAAGCTTCCGCTTGACCATCCAACTCGTCTCGTTGAGTTTTTAAACCTAACGCAGATGTTTGGGCTGTCTCAAGTTGTTGTCGGACAGCTTCAAGTTGCGCTTTTAAAGCATCCACTTCGCGACTCTGACGACGAATCGCTTCTTCGGCATTGGCGAATTCACTTTCAGCCCGCTCCAAATTCTTTTTCGAGTCTAGAATTTGGATTTCATGTTCAAAGCTTTGTTTTTGCGCAGACTCTAAATCCTTGGTGACCCGATTCATTTGACCTTCGAGTTTTTCAAGAGTCGCCACGGCAAGAGCCAGCTTTCCTGAAGATTCATCCCGTCTGAGATTGAGCTCTTTAATCTCACGCTTTTGCTTTAACAAACCTGATTCGGCACTGCTGCTGCTTCCACCCGTGAGAGTGCCATTGGCAGACAAAATATCTCCGTCCATCGTGACGAAAGTATAATTTTGAAACCCTGTACGTAAACCAAGGGCCCGCTGAAGGTCGTCAACGACCACGACTCCATCAAGGAGATGACTAAGAGCTTTTTGATGAGGTTCAGGAACATTCACCAAAGTCTTCATTAACCCTCTGACACCCTCTTGCTGAGTGACGAGAGCATCTGAGGTTTCAGAAATTGATACGGAATCTCGAACTAGATCGCTAGAAATAAAGCTAGACCGCCCTGCTTTTTCTTCTTTCAAGAGATTGACGGCATTAAGAGGGCCTTGACTCGTAAGAGACAAAATACTTTGTAAACGCTCTCCTAAGGCCGCTTCCATGGCGGTCTCGTATTCTTTAGGAACCTCAACGACGTCAGCAACCAATTCAAAACCAGTCTCAACAGATCCATCAACATGAAGGCGTTGATATCTTTCTCTCTGCCAAGTCATGACCTTACGAACACCTTCTTGCAAACCTTCAAAATTAGCGTTCAAAGCCTCTAAACCGTAAAGACGGCTTACAACTTGATTATGTTCATCTTTGAATTTTTCCACCTGACTTCTTTTTTCGACAAAGTCAGTTCGAATCTGATCGAGGTTTACTTCAAAGTTTTTCACATCATTCATGATGCCAAGTTGCATTTGGCGCTGACTTTCAAGGCCATTGAAAGCTCTATGACGAATTTGCCCAAACTCTTCTCGTTTTTCTTGGAGTTCGGTGTTAACTGCTTCCGCTTCCGAAAGACGACGAGCCAAATCTTCTTGTTGAACGATGAGCGAGCCCGTTTTCGTTTCTACCGCAGTCAGCCCTTGAACCACAGACATAAGCTCTCGACGGATCTGGGTAATTTTCTCATCATTTTCTCGAGCTTGCAAAATGGCCATTGCAGAAATCTCGCTCTTAGAAAGAGCTTCGTGATTTAACCTGGTCATTTCTTCTTCAGCAGAATTTAATTGTTGGACCGCATAATCTAGATCGCGCTTTAAAATGGCTCGACGAGCAGCGACCTCAGACTTAAGTGTCCCCGCCATTTCTTCATTACGCTTCGTGTTATCAATTTCGACCTGCAAAATCGATACAGCAGCCTCTTTTTTCTGAATCTGGGACTGAATTTCAAAATGAGCGCCCTGTTCGTGAGTCACCTTACGTTCGTATTCAAGAAGTTCAAGTTTTAATATTTGAAGCTCAGAAATCGTCTGTGCGTATTGAGTTTGACCTTCTATTTCTAGGGCCTTTTTCTCCTCGAGAGAACGGGAGACGCTTGAAATCTCATCTTTGATCTCGAGATATTTTTTTGAGCTTATCCACAAATCCAGCTGTTGAGCACGAGTCTTTAATTCTTTGTAACGCTCGGCCCGTTTTGCCTGTCTTTGAAGGCTGTCGAGTTGTCGACGGAGTTCTCCGACTATATCATTGAGACGAACAAGATTTTGCTCGGTGCTCTCTAACTTTCTTTGTGATTCTCGTTTGCGGATTTTAAATTTGGTGATTCCTGCAGCTTCTTCAATAAGTGTTCGACGATCTTCTGGTTTTGCCGTGATGATTTTACCGATTTGTCCTTGTTCGACGATTGAAAAGCCCTTTGAGCCAGCACCCGTATCTAAAAAGATATCGACGATGTCTTTAAGGCGACAAATTTCTTTATTGATAAAATATTCGCTCTCACCGCTTCGATGGAGACGACGTGTGATCTGAAGTTCGCTATGCTTGGCCCACTTCGCCGGAAAAGGTCCCCCATCATTGGCCAGGGTCAAAGAGACCTCTGCCATTCCCAAAGGTGAAAAGTTTTCTGAGCCGTTAAAAATAACGTCTTCCATGGAGGCGCCGCGAAGGTGCTTTGCACTTTGCTCGCCCATGACCCAGACCAGGGCATCAACAATGTTGGATTTTCCGCAGCCGTTGGGTCCAACGATTCCGGTAATCCCGTCATCAAAATTAATCACTGTTCGGTCTTTGAAACTTTTGAACCCGACTAGTTCCAGGCGCTTTATCTTCAAGATGTCATCCCCATGTATTAACTTATGTTTTTCTCACTGCGGCCTGGGCTGCTGCCAGACGCGCAATCGGAACCCGGTAGGGTGAGCAACTGACATAATCTAGACCAGCCCTATGAAAGAACTCAACGCTAGCTGGATCTCCCCCGTGCTCACCGCAAACCCCTACTTTAAGATCAGACTTGGATTTTCGTCCTAAATCAACCGCTAATTTAACAAGGTGTCCCACGCCCTTTTGGTCAATAGATACAAAAGGATCCTTTTCGAAGATTCCCTGTGACACATAGGCGTTTAAAAATTTACCTGAGTCATCTCTCGACAAACCCATGGTGGTCTGCGTCAAATCATTGGTTCCAAAGGAGAAAAAGTCAGCAACCAGGGCAATCTCATCTGCTGTTAGGGCCGCCCGAGGCAGCTCAATCATGGTCCCGATCTTATATTTGAAACTAACACCTGATTTAGCCTGGACCTTCTGGACTTCAGACTCGCACTGCTTTCTTAAAATGGCTAACTCTTTCGCCGTTCCGACCAAAGGAATCATAATTTCAGGTGTGACCACCAGTTTCTTTCTCTTCATGACATCAACCACGGCCTCTGCAATAGCGCGGCTCTGCATGTTGTAAATTTCAGGAAAGGTAATGGCTAAGCGGCATCCACGGTGGCCAAGCATAGGATTAAATTCGTGGAGAGAGAGAACTTTGGATTTCAGTCGGGCCCCATCTATATGAAGTTTCGTCGCTAAGTTTTTGATTTCTTCATCACTTTGCGGCAGGAACTCGTGAAGAGGTGGGTCAAGAAGGCGGATCGTCACAGGGAATCCAGCCATCTCTTCAAAGAGTTGAGCAAAGTCGCTTTTTTGCATCGGTAGTAATTTTTCGAGAGCCTTCTCACGATCAGTCGTATTTTCAGCAACGATCATTTCACGAACCACATCAATTCTTTCAGAATCAAAAAACATATGTTCGGTTCGGCAAAGTCCGATTCCTTCAGCTCCATAGCGACGTGCCGTCGCTGCATCTTTAGGTGTATCGGCATTAGTGAGGACGCCCAATTTTTTATGTTTGTCTGCGAGCTTCATCAGGGCATCAAAATCAGCACTTAACTTTGGCTCAACAGTTTTCACTTCTCCTAAGAAAACTTCACCAGTCCCTCCGTCAAGTGTGATGGAGTCCCCTTTTTTTAAAGTGTGACCACGCACGGTCATCGTCTCGCGATCATAGTCAATTTCAATATCCCCACAACCTGCCACACAACATTTTCCCATGCCTCGGGCAACAACGGCGGCGTGACTGGTCATCCCCCCACGAGTTGTGAGAATTCCCTGAGCCACAGCCATTCCATGAATGTCTTCAGGAGATGTTTCGATTCTGACAAGAACGCTCTTTTTTCCATCTTCGGCAAATTTTTCAGCTTCTTCAGGAGTAAATACAATTTGACCAAAGGCGGCTCCCGGGCTTGCCGGCAAACCCTTTGCCAGCTGAGTTCTCTTAGCATCGGGATCAAGGCGTGGATGTAGAAGCTGATCAAGTGAATAAGGGTCCACCCTCAAAAGCGCTTCTTCTTCCGAAATAAGTTTCTCTTTTAACATTTCAATAGCGATACGGACGGCCGCTTCAGCAGAGCGCTTTCCCGTGCGAGTCTGGAGCATCCAGAGTTTATTTTGCTCGACGGTGAATTCGATATCTTGCATGTCTCGATAGTGCTTCTCAAGTTTCGTATAAATACCAACAAGTTCTTCATAGGCAGCGGGCATCGCTTTTTGAAGTTCAGTAACAGGACGAGGAGTGCGAATTCCAGCTACGACGTCTTCACCTTGTGCGTTAATAAGAAATTCTCCGTAGAATTTCTTTTCCCCTGTTGACGGGTCACGGGTAAAAGCAACACCAGTCGCTGAGTCATCACCACGATTACCGAATACCATCGCCTGTATATTGACGGCCGTTCCCCAGCTATCGGGAATATCGTTTAATTTTCTATAGGTAATAGCGCGCGGGGTGTTCCAACTTTCAAAAACGGCTGAGATGGCTCCTTTTAATTGGTCCATTGGAATGGTCGGAAATTTCTTTCCGGTGGTTTCAAAAACTTTTTTCTTAAAAGTTTCTGACAACTTTCTTAAATCTTCAGCTGTAAGATCTGTGTCGTTCACAGCCCCTTTTACGTCCTTGATGTCTTCCATCGTGATATCAAGAATGCTTGAATTCATTCCCATAACAACGTTGGAGTACATTTGGATAAAACGACGATAACTATCAAAAGCAAAGCGTGAGTTTTTTGAAATCTGCGCAAGACCCTCTGCGGTTTCATCGTTGAGGCCAAGATTAAGAATAGTATCCATCATGCCTGGCATAGAGGCACGAGCTCCAGAGCGAACACTGACTAACAAGGGATTGGCCGGGTCGCCAAATTTCTTCCCCATAGATTTTTCGAGACGACTTATATTTTTAAGGACATCTTCCCAAACAACTTCTGGCAGCTTTTTTCCATCTTCATAAAATTTTGTACAGACCGCGGTAGAAATGGTGAAGCCAGGGGGAACCGGAATTCCGATAGAGATCATCTCAGCAAGATTGGCGCCTTTTCCGCCCAGAATCGCCTTCATAGCGGCGTTGCCGTCAGTCCCTTCGGGACCAAAGAAAAAAACCATTTGCGAAGATTGTGTCGTCTCGGCCTTAGCGTTCATCTTTGCCTTTGAGGATTCTAAATCCAATTGTTTCCCCTTCTCTAAAAGTTTTTCAGTTTGTTCCTGACGTATTCTTTGAGCTGGGTCATATCCACACGATCTTGTGCCATGGTATCTCGGTGGCGAACAGTTACTTTCTTGTCATTGAGCGAATCAAAATCAAAAGTCACACAAAGTGGTGTTCCGATTTCGTCTTGGCGACGATAGCGCTTCCCGATACTTGAAGCCTCATCATATTGGGTGTGCATTTCATCGATAAATTCTTCTTGAAGTTTCGTAGTCGGGCCCGACAGTTCTTCTTTTTTACTTAACGGCAAGAAGGCCACTTTCACGGGAGCTAAAGCCGGGTGAAACCCAAGAACGGTTCGAAGGTCGTCGGCCTCCCCTTCTTCGCGATAGGCATCGCACAGGCTTGCCAACAGGGATCGATCACAGCCAGCGCTGGTTTCTATAACAAAAGGTATGTATTTTTCTTTACTGGCCTCTTCAAAATATTCGAGATTCTTTTTCGAGAATTCTTGATGTCGCCCCAAATCAAAACCGCCTCGATTATGAATGCCCTCAAGCTCTTGCCAACCAATGGGAAATTGATACTGAATATCAAAAGCCGCCTTCGCATAATGAGCAAGCTCTCCCTCGCCATGCTGATGAAAGCGAAGATTGTCTTTTCTGAACCCATACTTTAAGTACCACTCCATTCGCCAGGCTTTCCATTTTTCCATCCACTGATCGTCGGTGCCTGGTTTGACAAAAAATTGCATTTCCATTTGTTCAAATTCGCGGGTCCGAAAAATAAAGTTTCCCGGAGTAATTTCATTTCTAAAGGCCTTTCCAATTTGGGCAATACCGAAGGGAATTTTTCTTCTCGAGGTCACCTGCACATTTTGGAAATTGACGTAAATCCCTTGGGCTGTCTCGGGCCGCAGATAAACGATGGAGGCTTCTTCTTCCAGGGGTCCCATGAAAGTTTTAAACATGAGATTGAAGTTTCGAGGCTCGGTCAACTCGCCCCCGCAATTAGGACAGCCTTTTGTTCCTTCGGGAATTTGGTCACCCCTAAAACGACTTTTACATTTCTTGCAATCGACAAGAGGATCTGTAAATCCATCAATATGCCCGGATGCTTTCCAAACAAGAGGATGCATCAAAATCGCGGCATCAAGGCCCTCGATATCGGGCCTTCGGGTCATGGCATTCCACCAGGCTTTCTTAACATTTTGCTTGAGCTCAACACCCAAAGGTCCGTAATCCCAACACGCGTTGATCCCACCGTAAATTTCGCTACTCTGAAACACGAATCCTCTTCGCTTGCAAAGAGACACTAATTTTTGAAGATCAGTTAGATGTTGAATTTTTGGACTTTGAGACATGAGGCCCTCCGGGGGCACGGGGTTAATATTTCAAGGTGTGAAATTCGGCAAAATTTACACTTAAGGAGAGCAAGGTGTCAAGAAAAGCACGGCTCTTGGAACTACTTGGATTAACGAGGAATTTGCATTTGGACCGCAGTGACCAGGGCATCAAGAAATTCACCGTCTTGGGGTCGGCGCCGGCGTAAGTCTAGAGTCGCCCGTAAACAGGCATCGAGGCTAGCTCCCGCGGGAAGTCCGAGCACTTCATAGGCATCAAAACTGTGGCCGTTGAACATAAATTGGCAATTGAGGGATCGCTCAGTTTTTAGCCCAGAGCTTGGCCCAGAGCTTGGCCCAGAGCTTGACCCAGAGCTTGACCCAAGGCTTGAATTAAATCCTGGAGTCGTGTCATCCATATTGGGAACTTCGGACTTTGGGGATGATTTGGGTTCATTGCCCATCGACAAGGGAGTGGGTCTGGAAGTCCTTTTGACGGCCAACATCCAAAGAATCAGCAAAAGGTTCGCTGCCACAAATAAGTATAAAAACACCTTGGAACCCATCAGTCCATTGTCATATGTTCTGACACAGATTTCAACTATCCCACTTAAGTTAAGGAAGTTTAAATATGGCCATGATGAATCCCTTTGAGCAGCAAAAAAAGATTGAAGGCGTAAGACACATAGTCGCCGTTGGTTCAGGTAAAGGGGGCGTCGGAAAAAGCACGGTGGCTGCTAATTTGGCAGTCTCACTATCTCGCCAAGGTCAAAAAGTGGGTCTCCTTGATGCCGATATCTATGGCCCCAGCGTTCCCCATATCATGGGCCTAACTAAGCTTCGACCCAACGTTAATGCTCAGAAAAAAATTGAACCTCTTGTGAGCCACGGCCTCAAAACAATGTCGATCGGATACTTGGTAGATGATCAAAGTGCGATTATTTGGCGGGGTCCCATGCTCTTTAAAGCCATGGACCAGTTCATTCGAGATGTTGAGTGGGGAGAGCTGGATATTCTCCTCGTGGACCTCCCCCCGGGCACCGGCGATGTTCAACTCTCGCTCGTTCAGAAAGTTCCAGTCTCCGGAGCCATTATTGTTTCGACCCCCCAAGATACAGCTCTTCTCGACGTGCGTCGTTGCGTAGATATGTTTAATAAAGTGAAAACGCCAATCCTAGGCCTCGTTGAAAACATGTCCACTTTTCAGTGCCCCCACTGCCACGAATCAACTCCTTTATTTGAAAAGGGAAAACTTCATGCTTTTTGTGAGGAGAAGAAAATCGCGATTCTCGCCGAGATTCCATTTACGCCGGCAATTGGGGTTAGCGGAGAACAGGGTGAGCCCTATGCCTTTAAAAAAACAGATGAAAAAGAGTTTTATGGAGCCGCTACTAAACTCATCGAGCTACTCAAAATTTAGTTATTTCTCTTATTGAGCTAAGGGTGGGACGGTTGATCCCGAGACCAATTGGGCGCTACTGACATCAAGAGTACTGCCTAAGCATACGTTAACGATATCAGTGCGGATGACTCCGGTGACCGTAACCACATTGCCTGTATTAAGGAGTGTGGGATCCATATTAATTGGGAGAAAGCAGCTCTGTTTACCTGTCAGGTTGTCAGTGCTGCAGATGAGTTTATTTGTGCACTCTTGCTGGGCGGCCATGATGGTTCCAGTTACAATAACGTTACTATTAGATGGATCTCCGCCGTTTTGGGATGAACCAGAAGGCTTACCACCGCAGTTCTGAAATGCCATTAGAATGACAAATGCGCCAAGTACTATGACACCTGAAAAGAACCTAGACACTGGATCCCCTTTTATTTCGAATTAGTCATTTCAGTCTGTATAGTTGCAATCCGACTGCCACATGGCTCTTATTGGACTTAAGCCAAAAATTCCCGGTGAGAATTGATGTTTTCGAGGGGTTTCGGAGGCTTGCTGGTTTTTGGATCGGCGGCAATAAGAAATCATGCCATCAGTTGCTGATGGCAAAACTGCCATGGAAAAATTCTCGACTCGTAAAATACTTTGACGCTTTTCAAGGAGGACGAGGGACTTCTGATTATTTCATGACGTGTCGCAAACCACCTTCCATTTGTCAGAACCAGCGACAACTTCCATAAACTGCACCCAGTCTTCAAACTCAACTCTGGCATAATGGTAAAGTGATTTTATATGGTCAAAGAGATAGCTTCTCCTGCCGGAGTTGTACTTCAACGCTTTTTGATAAAGCTTGCATCCCAACTCTTGAAGTTGATCGAACAAAAAAGCCAGCATCATAAGGCAGCTAAAATTCACAGACAGATTTTTATATCCATGACCAAAATTATGCTCAAACTCGTATCCCTGATTTTTAAGCGTACTAAAGGTCTCATTCTCAATCTTCCAACGCGCCCTTCCCCCTCGCATCACCTCCATTAAGTTATTGTCATTTAACTCGATACTCGTCACCCAACTAAAATGCCTTTTTTGTGTTTTAAGTTTTCCCTTCGGACTCACCCACTGGGTCGTCTCCCAATACTCAACAAAGTTAACTCCAAGGGTTACGTCGGCATGGTTGAGTAAAACTTTGTTTGTATATTGAAACTCGTGGATCACTTTCTTTTTGACCTTGTCGCCAATCTCTTCTTCAAAAACCTTGGTCTTCACTTGCTTTAACGTCTGCCATCTTGCTATGCTTTCAAAGAGCTTCTCATGGCTTCCTGGCTTGACGTTCAAGATGAAGTCCATATCCATAAGTTTTAGATTTCTGATCAATGGACCACTGGCATGAAGAGCGTCGGCAAGAACCACTACCCTTAACCTGGGATGATCTTCTCGAAAGTTTTGTAAAAATCGATGGGCGGCATTGATTTCACTGTCGTTTAGCTCCTCGCCTGGCTTTTTTCTAATCGGCTCAGGGTAAAACGGTATCACTTTGTTTAGCCCAGGCTTGACCAGACTCCCGCAGAGCATCTGGTGATAGTAGCTCTCCACCAATTCACCGTCTTTTTCGTTGGTCTTCTTCATGCAGCTCTCGCAAAAAATTTCTTCAGAAAAATAATATCCAGTGCCGTCGATCGCTAAAAGATACTTATCCCCCAGAAACGTGTACTTCTCTAAAAGCTTTGCTCTCTGTGCTTTTTCAAAAAGAGATTTGAAAATTTCTCTTAAATCCTCGGTCTCCACTTCATCCAAAATCGTTCGCATCTGCGTGTCGCTTGGCACCTGAATCACGCCGTAAAGTTTACGAAGATTTGAATAGTTAACCGCCTTCTTCATTGCCGTCTCAAAATTTAGAAGAGACGAGAACTTCAAAGAAAAAATCGCAAACCCAGACATCAACGCATCTGCCATCGGAATCTCAATTTTCACTGGCTCTCGCCGGTCCAGTACGTTTTTAAATTGGTCGTAGATCCCTTGAAGTAATGATTTTCCTGAGAAAACTTGTGCCCCTGTTTTCATTGATGTTTTTCCTGGCTGTTGGTCTAGGTGAATTATTTACAAATATTCTAGGGAATCTCGCCGCGGGAGGCAACTGCGCGAAAAGATATTTTGAGAAATTTATTTCCCCTCGGAGTTACATCTCACCGGGAACTACTGGACTTAAGCGTTAGGAGGAATCACGAGCTTCTGGCCGCGCATCACTTTGCCGAGCTTTGAGAGGCGATTCTTTCGAATGAGTTGAGTAACTGTCACATCATGCTTTTCGGCAATTTTACTGAGGGTATCACCGCGACGAACTACATAAATAATCGGCTCTAATTTTTGAGCTGGCCCACGATGAAGAACATAAACCTTCTGACTTTTTACACTCAAAGCACTTGACGGAATTCTCAATGTTTGCCCAGGACGGATCCTGTTGCGGTGAATGCGATTAGCCTTAACAATATTTTCAATGGAGACATCGAAGCGTTGAGCAATAGCACTCAGAGTCTCGCCTCTCTTTACTCGGTAGCGGGTGAAATTTCCTTTGATGGGCTCCTCTGCAGCCACTACATATCGTTTGTTTTTTACGATAGCCTCATTGAGAACTAATTTCGCAGCCTCTTGAGTTCCAGCAGGAACCCTCACCATCGCAGTGTTAGATAAAACGGGGGCAACCTGTGATTTGTATGCGGGGTTGAGATCACGAATTTCTTCATAGTCTATTTTCATGGCCTTCGCTAAAGCCCGCATATCTATAGCGTCACTTGCGGTAATGACATCAAACTCCATAGGGCCTTCGTAATTGAGTCCTGAAAAACCGTATTTCTCTGGCTCTCTTGAAATCAATCTTGCCGCTAAGAATTTCGGAATATATTGTGTCGTTTCAGCAGGAAGTTGTTTTCTAATCGCCAATTGCCAAAAATCTCTCGTGTAATTTCTCATGACCATGGTTTTAATTCGGTTCTCGCCGACATTATAGCTGGCAATGGCCAAATACCATGACCCAAATAAATTGTAGAGGCCCTTGAAATAAGCTGCGGCCGCTTCGGTACTGCGTACAGGATCATAGCGTTCATCAACCATGTTGTTGACCCTGAGTCCGTAATGTTTTCCGGTACCGCCAATGAATTGCCAAAAGCCCACCGCTTTAGCACGACTGCGAATTTTGGCACTAAATCCAGATTCAATCATCGCGATATAAATTAAATCTTCTGGTACGCCGTTTTCTTTGAGTACCTTTTTCATCATAGGAATGTAGCGAGTTGAGCGCTCTAAGTAGCGCTCAAAATACCCTCGGCCACGTCCCTGAAAGTATTCGATCCATTTTTCGACTTCGGCGTTCACTTCGACAGGAATTTGCATGACCTCTGCGCTCCCATCAAGGTCTGAGGACTTGGGAGGAGGAAGATTTTGGATCGCCTTATCTTCTGTCGCTTCTTGGGGAGTTATGGCCTTCCCATCTGCGCTGGTCGTGATTTTCTTGGTCGCACAAGATGAGAGTAGAAAAAGATGTACAATAAAAATGAGGGCTATGCGCATTTGTTCTCCCAATCTTCAATTTTACACATTAGGAGAAAATAAAGGAACTTTCAACTCATTGCTTCAAATAGTCTCGACTAACGGCCCGTGCTTATTTGCTCCAAGGTGGAGTTGGCAACTGGACGAGGCCACCGTAGAGGAGTCGGTAAAATACATAGTTCTTCAAAATCGATTTTACGTAGAAAGAAGTTTCTGCCCATGGCAATTCATCAACCCATGTATCCCGAAGGGTTCCACCACGGGCAGCGACAAATTGTGTGATCCTAGTTGGCCCCGCGTTATAAGCGGCGAGGGCCAAAGGAACAGAGCCATTATATTTTTTGAGTAGATGGGCGAGATAGTGGGCGCAAAATTTTACATTGGTCGCCGGATCATTAAGATCCTTTGGAATCTCAGCAGATGAATTGAGCTCTTTTTTAACATCTTCTGCAGTGGGTGGGATCATCTGCATAAGACCCACAGCGCCGCTTCTGCTAAGGGCATTGTGATCAAAGGCGCTCTCTTGCTTCATGACAGATAAAAGTAAAAGAGGATCCACGTCAGCGCTTCTCTTATCATCACTCACGAGATCAAAATATTCTTTAGGAAAAATTTGGTGAATGATGAAGTCTGTTTTCCGCTCGGGAATTTCATCGATTAATGAAGTCAACAAACTAAACGCTTTCTGATAATGAAGGGCTTGAGCATAAAAATTGGCCAAAAATTCTTGTTCAGCAGGAGAGAGTGTTCTCGCAGAAAAAGGACTCAATTCTTCGGCAGCTGCATTAAGTAATCCTGCATTAAGAAGCACTCGAGCTCTTTCAAGACCATGGAGTTCAGACTCCGAAAAATAAGTCTTTGCCGACTTGGCTTTCAACTTATCAAAGGTGGGCAGAGTTTTTTTGATGTCTTGAAAAGCAATCAGGCCATAATAAGTAAGTCCAAAACGCCGAATCAGTTCTGCTCCTTTTTCAGCGATGCCTGACTCAGTCCTTTTCATTTTGTAGCTTTGGTAAAGCCAGAAAAGTGAAATGAGATCTTGTTGACTCGTCATTTTTCGTGATCGAGCCGTTTCCAGATGGGTGATGGCTTCAGATGGATCGCCTTCGTTGATATTAATAAGTCCCGACTGAATGGCCGCATCGACTACTTCGGCAGAAGAAGGGTAGCTCTTTCCTATAAGCTGATACAAATCCTTGGCATCGGCAAAACTATTTATCAGCTGAAAGGATCTCGCCGCAAGGTAGTAGGCATGGGCCGCGGACTTGGAACCACTTACTTGGTCTGCCGATTTCTTTAATAAGGGGGCCGCTTCGGCATAAGCTTGAATATCAAATAAAGCTCGACCCCATTCCAATTGTCTTTCGGAGTCAAAATCCAGCATTTCCGTTTCTATACGTTTTTTTGCGACGGAAGCGCCATCAGGGCCCCTGCTTTTTTCAATTTCACCAGCGAACAATTCAAATATTTTATCTTGTGCCCATTTGGAACGAATCCCACCGGGATATTTCTTGATGAGTTTGGCAAGCGCTTCTACAGCAGCGATTATATCATTGCGAGTTAGATAGCCATCGGCCTGATTTGCCATATCAAGTTCTTCATTAGAAGTATTTGGTGTTGGTGTGGGTGACGGCGTCTCTCCAGGTGGAGAAAACTTGTCAGCAAACTGATCACGCACCGACGTCGGCAGCATCGGCAAGATTCCTTTAACCCGAGCTTCGATCTGTGCCGCCTCAGGATTCAGATCCCGCGCCCTCTCAAATTGCCAAAAAGCATCGGCCCAATGGCGATCAGCGACCATCACATTGCCAGCATAGTAATAGAGAAGAGCTCGATCTGGTTTGGCCAAAAAGCTTTCAAGTTTAAAGAGTTTCTCAAGTTCCGTGTTGAGCTCTTTCCAACGGGAATGCTTGTCCAACCATTTGCATAAAGAAAGTTTAGCCAAGAGTAAATTCTGCGATTTCTTTTCTTGGAGAGTCTTACTAAAGGGGTCAAACGAAAAGGCTTCTGTTCGGTGAATGGCGTCGCTCAATAAATCCCCGATAGATTTTACTGACTTTGGTTTCGGATCTAATTCTGCCAGCTGCCGAGCGCAATTAAGCTCGAGCAATAAGACCCAATCCCGAATAGAACTTTTGTTGGATACTTTCTTTGCGCTGACCGCGCAGGTCTCCCAATCACCGAGGCTTTCGGCAATGCCAGCTTTCGTGAGTGGATCCTTGGTCACCTTAATTTTTTTCTGAAGGTCACCATTAGAAAGAGCCGACCAACGATCGACGTCAGGCAGCTCCTCTATATTAAAGGTAATCGGCTTGACAAAACCGGTGAGCAACAAGAAAGAAGTCGCCACTCCAAAAATTAAATGTGTTGGCCGAAATTCCACTGCTGTCATTCTCCCAAATCGTAAAGGCGGCCCCAGGCGCCTTCTGCTAAGACTTTCTTGGTGGTCTCCCAGGGTTTCGTCGAAGAAGGAAAACTTCTTATCTCCTCGGGCCCCCAAAATAAATACCTAGCCTGAACTTGACTGGCAAGTACAAGCCAATCTCCATCACCGCGCATGAGACGATTCAATTTATCTTCGATAATCTCATGGCCAGGTATTCCATGGCTCCATAGATGCCCCGCATAACCCGCCACCACCATGTGCCCACAAAGAAGTACGGGGTGATTGTGAACTTGAGCGATAGCGATCCGCGACTCATGTGGAATTTCGCTCAGATCATTGCACACAGCTTCAATGACATCTCGCTGATAAAGCTGAAAGCCCTGTCCATTATAGACAGAAAAGAGGCAGACAAAACCTGAAAGAAATAAACTTACTACTAATGGCAGACGAAACCAAACCATCATTGGACGAAGAGCCAGGTCCCATATGGCAGGAAGGGCCAGTATATAGGACCAGGCCATAAGCTTCGTGTTATCCCAATCCCAAGGCGCAAATAGAACAAAAAGACACACGGCAAAAATCGCGGCGGCAGGAACTATAACGAGATCCCATCGTTCTTTGGTCCGAAATTTCAATGCGGCCCATAGTGAAAAGATCGTCAACGGAAAAAAAAGACCGTAGTTCTGAACGAAAAACAAAAAAGCGTCCCAAAAATACAAATAAGGTCCATTTGGATTTTGAATCATCCAGCCAGGTTTCCACTTTAAAATTGACGCACGTTTAAATCCATCAGTCAGTCTCAACATTTCATATGCTGCCAGAATGACGGCCACGAAAAAAACACGCAGCCCCTCTTTGATCTGTTTTGTAGACAAGACCCAGTATGCGAATACGGCGGAAAGGACCAAAAATGTGTGAACATGAAAAAGAGGCATGGAGCCCCAAAAGAAACCCTCCATCCAAAAGGGCAGGCCCTCTTCTTTTAAAATAAATCGGCGGCGCCAACTCCAGAACACCAAAAGGCCTACAGGAAAAGCATAGAGAAATCCCCTTTGCGTTATATAGAGGGCGAGAGGCAGATTTTTCCAGGCTAAATCCGCCTGATAGTCGTTAAAGTAACCATTTGTAAATATTTTGTATCCGGCAAACCCTCCCGAGAAAAGAAACCCTCCCACCGCGAAGCCTTGTCCCCAAAGATAAAGGGTACAAAGAAACATGAGGCCACAAACAAAACCCGTGATGGGAAAGAGACTTTCCAGAGGTACGCCCAATTTGACAAAGAGCGCACCAAACATGTCGATCCCAAATGGATAGTGAAACTCTTCGCCTGTTATAATGGGATTTTCTGGCCAAAACTTTTGGGCCCGCGCCAAATTTTCAATACTCGTTATGTGCCACGGTAGGTCGCCAAAATTATTCCCATCAAGGGTGAACACGGCGGCCCCTCTGTCGAAAAGGATCCAACCGAAAAAACGATAACAGAAAAGAAGGAAGCAAATTCCCATCAAGTAGTCAAAAAAACTTGGGACTGGTATCTTCCAATTGATATTTCTTACTGAAAAATAAAATGGAAACGCGGCAGCCACCCCGACGATTAAGGAACCCAAGGCGACGCCAACAGAGAGGTGACCTGAAAATTCGCAACAGATAATAGAAAAAGTCGTAGAAACAGCAATCATTCCTAAAAGTGCGACTACGACTCTCAAAGCGTTTAACCCCTTCCTTCGGGGCTTCGAAAACGAAAATACTTTGGATTAATATCTTCTTGAAATCCAGAGGCGTTGTTCCACCAAAGTCGGAGGACCATTCCTCCTCCAAAATCATTGTAATGAATCAGAATTGGATGCCATCCTTTTTTGAGGTCGATCAAGCCTGAACGCATTTGGTCAGGATGGGCCCCAAGATTTTCAATAACTTGTTTGCCATCTATGTAGAGATCGCTCCCATCGTCGCTGGAAAGGTAAAAAACACGAGAGCCAGATTCAGGAACATAAATTTCCCCCGAAAAAAGAATTCCAAAGGGCGCAGGCAGGGGCCGCTGATTATCAGTCATGTTAAAATTGGGCAACGGGAGCATTTTTTTAAATAGGGGTAACCCAGTCCAAGTTGAATTCTGAAAATATTCTGCAAGAAGTCCTGCGCCGGGAACGACGGGCTCCAAAGGCTTGGGAATAAATTTCGGGAAATCTGCCGGAAATTCATCTTTAAATAACTTTTCTTCAAAGTAGGCGACGACTCGCTCTTGTGCCGAACGAAGACGAAAAGTCAGCGTAAAGTAAGTTCCCAAAAGACGAGATTCTATGAGGGTCTTATATTTTTCATCGATAAGAATGAGGTCGGCGCTGGGATCAACTCCATTGGGTGCTCCGTAATATACAGCCTTCGTGAAGTCGCCAAAAAGCCAAGGAATCGGCCAATTGCTATCCATAAAGAGTTTTATACTCATAGAATATTTAGAGGGATCCTTTTCTACGATATGCATTAACTTTTCATGCACTCTCATGATGTCTGAAAATGTTTGGACGTATACATACGGTTCTGATTCGTCTTCATATTTGTGAAAATTTAAGTCTACTGATTTTGCCGCGCCAGGAATAGAAAGCACGACAAAGGCAGCCATGGCGCCGGCCCAATAACTTCTATTCCTAGCACCCACCTCAGCGATAATACCCGCAACCACCAGATAAAATGGCCAAACAATATTGAGAACGCACCATGGAGTTTTGTAAGACACAAGACTGTAGGCAAGAAGGACACCCACTCCATAAATTCCGATCAAGCGAAGCCCTCTTGAAGAAGGAAAAAAGAGTCGCAAAGACGCGACCAAACCAATCGTCGCAACGAGTTCATAGCGCTGAAAAAGGTCAACCCAATACCAAGGCGGTTTTTGGTGACCATTTCCCTTTTGAGCGGTGCCAATCCAAGCTTGGAAACTTCTAAAAAAATCGGCGACTCCTCGAAAGTGGAGAAAAAACCCAGAATAAAAGGCGATGAATAAGAAAAGACAGACAGAGATCACAATCAAGACATCAGGTTCTGTAAACTTGGGGTGGACATACTTCACTGGCTCACTTGATTTGAAAACAGATTCAACGATCTTAAGGCAAAACCAAGCAATTACAAAACACGCCAGGTGCACAACGAAGGTCTCTTTAGTGATGACCATACCCGTCACGCCTAAACCTATAAGCCAAAGTGAAGTTTTATCTTTGACCGTGCCGTATCTTAAGAAGCCAATGATTCCCAAAAGAGAAAAGAAAAACAGCTCTGATTCATGAATTGCGTAACGCGTGTAAAACACAATTCCAGGCGACACAGAACAAAAGAGTGCGGCGCCGTAAGCCGTCATCTTCCCAACGTAGGGTTTGAGTTCCGTTATCAAATAAATGCCAGCGAGTCCAAAACAAGAAGCTGACAAACGAAGGGCCCAGAGATTTCGCCCGAAGAAAAACTTGAATACCCATAAGACGTAAAAATGAAAGGGGCCATGATAATTCGTGGGATCATAACTATAATAGCCGTTTGAAATGAGTTGATCGACGAACCACCCATTGATGCCCTCGTCAAAATGAGGAGGTTTCATTCCCAAATAGAGAAAGCGAAAGATAAATGCCACTACAAGTATGACGACTAGCGCCCAATCGATTTTTTTTGTCGACAACCAAGATGCCATAAAGAAAGATCATGACATAAACAGCTCCGTTTGCCAAAGGTGAAGGCCGGAAGAAAGACCCCTCGGGTCACTTTAGAGGTCCATAGATGACACAAAATCCAGTTAGTGGCGCGCCGTTTCTTTCCCTCGTTATACCAGCCTATAATGAATCTAAAAGGATAGAAGCCAGCATCAGCGACTTAAAGTCGTTTTTTCAATCCACCCAACACGGTGTCGAAATATGTCTCGTTATTGAAAAAAGTTCTGACGGAACCGCTGAAATGGCTAAACGCCTCGTCGGCGACGACTCGCGATTTAGGGTCATAGCCAACGACGTCCAAAAGGGCAAAGGATATGCTGTTAAAACAGGGATGCTCGCCGCAAAGGGTGAGATTGTTTTCTTTATGGATTTAGATCTTTCGACCCCTCTCGCTGAAGTTTTCAATTTTTTGGATCATTTTCAAAGTCATGAATCAACAGACATTATAATTGGAAGCCGGCAACATGCTAAGAGCCAAATTATTAAGAAACAACATCCTCTCCGCCAAAAAATGGGACAAACATTTAATTTTTTTGTTCAGCTTTTCGCCGTCAAAGGAATCACCGATACTCAATGTGGCTTCAAAGCTTTTCGGGCAAGGACAATTCAACCCATTTTTTCAAGACAGAGAATCGATGGTTTTTCGTTCGACGTTGAGATTCTCCTGTTAGCCAAAGAATTGGCATATAAAATCGACATTCTTCCCGTCCGCTGGGTCAATTCACCAGATTCAAAGGTGAGGATAGTGAGAGATAGTATTAAGATGTTCTTTGACCTGCTTCGGATGAAGAAATTGGTGAGGCAGACCCTTCGCGCTTTTCCAGTTGGAAAAGTTCAGAAATAATTTTTTCTGCCTCGACGATCACATTCTTTACTTCAACGGCCCCATTTTTTTGAAGTTGATCAGCAAGTTCTTTCGGGGCAAAGCTTAAAATCTCACACCGATTCAAAAACTTCTGAATTTGTCCCTGCAAAACACCCGTATCACCCGGGAGACGTTTTAACATTTGCTCTGTTGTTAGTGAAACGCCACCGGCGCCGGAGACTTCACCCAATGTACTCATCACGGCATTAGAGCTTTCGACCCCGACACCCCGATGATCGCCCGCCTTAAACTTCAATTGGGCTGTTCTTAGTTTTTGTTTCACGATCTTCTTGAGAAGGGCTTTCGAATCAAGATCTTTCCCCGAAACCGTTTTCCAGATTTGCCAGCCAAACCAACCGTAGACACATAAAAAAAGCAAACTCCAACCCATCTTTTGGGCTGAAGAAGAGAGCTGAAACGAAGCCGACGTTTTGAGATAATGAATGTCTTTACCCTGAGCGGGGGTTTCATTTTGGGCCAACGGCGCGCTGAAGTTATTTTGGCCATCGCCTGCCTGCACTTTGAGATTGAATGAAGGCGTTGATTGAGAAACGTACTTACCTGTCTTTGGATCAAAATAGCTCACGGCAATGGGGGGAATAGTGACGTCCCCCTGAACACGAGGAATCAAAAGAACTTCAAACTCTTTGTATCCCGTCCCGTCGCGATTAAATTGAGAGTCTTTTTTAGTATCATAAATTTCAAGGCTCTTCGGGAAATCAAGTGGCGGAAGTTCTATGGCTTTCACATTCCCCTCGCCACTGAATCGGATTTTCAAACTAAAAGGCTGATTCACTTTGACGGACGAAGCACTGAGCGATCCTGTGACATTAAAGTGCCCCACTGCGCCTGAAAAACTAGCAGGACGGCCCTCGGTAGGAAGAGGCACAACTTCAATAGGAACATCCTTACTCGTTTTGACATAAGTGAAAGGGTGACCAATTCCAAACATTGAAAGTCCGTTATCTAACTGAACAACTGTCGCCTTCGCTTTAAAAGCGTCGATTGTTTTTGGACCCGGCCCAATTGGAAAAAGCGCATAAGAAACAAGAAGTGCTTTTTGATAGGGGATCCCGTTGACCACTTCCTGAGTGAAGTTAAGACGAGTCGCCATTTCCAGATCTTCTTTCCAAAATCCTTTCAGGTCTGGATATTTGAGAGGATCAAACCCTTGAAGAGCCCCTCTTGTGTAAATATACCAACTCGCTACAATTTCTTCACCTACATAGGCTTTCTTTTTATTTACTTCAACTCCAACAAGAAAGGCGTCTTTGGTATCTTCTTTGGGAGCCGACTTGATGCCTCCCCGACCATTGGGAAGAAGGCCACGTCTCCTCAAGAGTTGATTGAAGATGTCATCTTCATCATCATCAGGAGCCATGGGGACATTTCCCATTTCATCATCTTGTTGGGAGGGCGCTTTATTTTTTGCAACTCTGCCTTTGCTCCCAGGCGATCCCTCGGGCAATACTTTAATCGTAATAGGATTGCTGGTGAGGGTTTGTCCGTTGACCGTCATTTCGGCAGAATTGATTTTGAATGTCCCCGCTTTTTCAGGCGTGAGCGTGTATTTATAAATTTGTTTGCGAACGAAAGAGAATTTTCCATTTTCAAAAACACTGCTCGCTTCGCTTTGCGACCACTTATTTAATAGTTCAAATCCGTCAAGTGTTGGTAACTTCGGCTCATCTTCTTCATTTATATTTTGATCGCTCGTCAGCGTGAGTGTCAGCGTGAGGTTGTCTCCTACCGAGACTTCATTTTGATCAACAGTGGCATCCATACGAACCTGCCCCGCCGAAACCGATATGGACAAAAGAAATGCAAAAAGAAAGGTCAAACGGTTACCAGTCCTTTTCAATTTGTCTCTCCGGAGTGTCGCGACGCTCTTTGTATTGCTTTGCACGAATTGCCTCTTCTTGTCTTTTCAACTCTTCCAGAATCCGCCGAACGTCGCTCTCATTCAAGGCCTGACTCTTAAATCCATGGGGCTGGGGCTTCGGGGTCGGTTGGGTTTGAGGGTTCTGGTTTTGATCTTTTTTCTGGTCCTGGTTATTTTGCTTCTGGTCCTGCTGCTGCTTGTCATTATTGCCTTGCTGTTGATCCTTTTTGTCTTTGTCATCACTCTTTCCACCGCCACCTTGTTGTTGTTTTAGGGCTAGCTCAATGTTGGTTTTAACTTCTAGCGAATCGGGATCATAGTCCAGGGCCCGTTGATAATAACGGAGAGCCTTTGGAATGTCTTTAGTTTCAATTGAAGCATTACCGGCATTAAACATGGCTTTGAATTTCTCTTCGGCCGTGGCTTTGGGGCTTGATTCCACAGCCTCATATTCTGATATTGCCTTGGGGAGTTCACCGTTCTTATAAAAAGAATCTCCTAAGTTGAGGTGAAAGGCGGGGTTAAAAGGATCCCGAGCAAGTGCTTTAGCGAAATTATCAAAGGCATTTCCATAATCTTCTTTCTGATATTTCGTTATACCGTCTTCATTGTATTGAATTGATGGAGGCCCAAATGCGAAGCCTGCAGACGCGAAAATTAATATAGAAATAAAAATGATTGTACGTAGGAGATTCACGATGACACCTCGAAGCGTCCCTTCCAAGGGAGGGCTCCTTTTTTTCGATCTCCGAAAAGTAAATCGAAAAACGCAAGCAAAAGCCCTGCAAGCAGGGGGATCTGAAACTTCTCGTCGTATTCTGTTGATAACCTGGTCTTAAAATCAGCCTTTTCTAATTTGTCGAGATCTGAGACAAGAAATTTAAGCTCTGACTCGTCAAAGGTAGAGTGGTAATAGCTTCCCCCACCTGTCGACGTTAATTTCGCAAGACCCTTGTCGCTGGGTACACTCATAATAACTTGGCCACTTCGATCTTTTTTGTAACCCCTCAACTGCCCACGATCATCGCGCATGGGAATAGGGGCTCCTCTTTCAGAACCGTAACCCAAAGCGAAAACGTGAACGCCGGCATCAACGGCTTTCTTGGTCTCAGCCAGCGCTCCCGGCTCGTTGTCTTCTCCATCTGAAGCAATAAGAAGGACGCGAGTTGGCTTTGTGCCATTTAGACCCTCAACTCCTCCTCGTTCAAAGGCTCTGACGGCCTCTTCCATAACATCTTTAAAATTAGTCCCCTGCGTACTCACAGAATTAGGAGACAAAGAATTTAAAAAAAGTTTTATGGCGCTATGATCTGAAGTCATGGGCGAAACCAATATCGCGCTTCCTGCAAACGCTATGAGCCCTACGCGATCACCACTCAAAAGATCAAGAAGACGATTCATTTCGTGTTTCGCGTGATCCAAACGAGTTGGTTTGTCGTCTTCTGCCAACATACTATTTGAAACGTCCATAGCGATGATGAGTTCAACTCCGGTTTGTTTGACTTCTTGTTGCCTAGAACCCATAAGAGGTCTTGCCAGAGCGATTGCAAAACATCCTAAGGCTAAACACTGAAGAAAGAGATGCCAGTGGCGCTTCGTTCTAGAAAGAGACGCCGTCAAAAAAGGAGCCTTAGTCCCGAGAACTTTCATTAATCGATGAGAACGCCAACGATCATAAATCCAACCCAAGACGAAGAGTCCCAAGGCGCCCCAGACCAAATTTAACCAGGTGGGATCAGATAATTTCAACATCAGGGCCCCCTCCTCAGAACTGTTTGCGAAAATAAAAATTGGGCTACATAAAAAATAACTCCCCATTGTAGCCAGAGCGGAAAAAGTTCTGTGTAGCGGACATATTCGTTAACTTGGATCTTTGTTTTTTCTAGACGGTCAATATCGGCAAAGACACCTTTCAAGGCGCCCGTATCGACCGCTCTATAAGATTTGGCTCCTGTTTCATTGGCCACGTGTTCTAGTAAATCCATATTCACGGTAGAATGAATTGGCTGGTAATGTTTAACTTTCCGACCGAAAGCATCAACGGAGTAAACAGGTAACTGCGCTTGGCCGTTGACTCCAACACCAATCGTATAGATTTTTATTCCATACCCCTTTGCAATTTCTGTCGCGGTTTCTGGATCGATCGTGCCACTGTTATTTTCTCCGTCCGTCAAAAGGATGATAACACGATTCTTAGCTGTCGATTCTTGCAAACGTGCGGTGGCATTGGCCAGAGCCACTCCAATAGCGGTCCCTTGTTTAATGTTGTCTGTGGTGATCGAATCCAGACTTTGAAGAAGAACATCATAATCAAGTGTCAGTGGAACCCTCGTGTAGGATTCTCCCGCGAAAATGATAAGGCCAATGCGATCACTCCCCCGCCCTTTGATAAATTTACGAATGACGCTCTTAGCTGCCGTGATTCGGTTGTCGGGCTGCATGTCTTCAATTTCCATACTGTCAGAAACGTCAAAGACAATCATGATGTCGATGCCTTCGACATTCTTATTCACTTTGGTATTGGCCATTTGAGGTCTTGCAAGGGCCGCAATAACACACACAAGTGCCAAAAATTTCATCGCCGTCGGTAAAAATACGAGTCGGGCTCGAAAACCACGTGAAATATTTTTTAGGAGTTTAAGCGAGCTGAACTGGAGAGCCGCTTTGCGTTTCTTTCTTCTCAATACATTAATTAAATAAATAGCGACCAGGGGAATTAGAAAAAACCACGCTCCCAGAGTTGCCCACTTCATGGCTGATCTCCAAAAAGGCCGCGCCCAATTTTCATGCTGTTGTCGAGAAGGGCCATGCATCGCGCCGAAGACGTTTCGATTTTTGCAAATTTAATTTGATCAAGCTCCGCAAACGTTTCAGTCAAAGTCTGACCTGTGGCCGTAAAGAAGACTTTGTAACGCCTTTCGAGATTTGCCAAAACTTCTTCAGAGGTCATATCTTCGGCACCAAATCCAAGGTACCCACCGATGGTCGTTTTTAAGATATTCGTGAGTTCTAAGGCAAAAGCCTTAAATTCCCCTTTTTGATGAAAGTCGCGAGACTCTAATTTTCTGAGTCGGGCCTGAAACTGTTCTCGAGGAGTTAATTTTCTCTCCGGCGTCTGAGCTTGTATTTTTTTCCTATCTTTAAGCCATTTTACAATTTGCCACGTAAAGAATAACAAAATGAGAGCTGCCAAAGTAAGCCAGATAGCCCACCACCACCATGGCGCCGGGACTTTTTCAGGGTCGAAAATTGGATAAGGAGTGGGTTGCTGTGTTTGACCTTGCTCCTGGCCTTCTTGCCCCGGTTGAGGAGCCGGTGCTTGTTGAGAAGGAGCTTGAATAACAGTACTCACGTCAATTCTAAACGGATTTAAATGAAAGATTTTTCCGTCAACTGTCAAAATAACTTTATCGAAACTGTGGGCTCCGACTTTGTAACTTGTAACCGATTGAACAAACGCGTCGCCCTTTACTTCGGGGTTCCCGAGAAATTCAAGAGTGAACGGTGCTGACGGATCTTGATTTGTAAACTTAACTCCACTGACCGACGTCGCCATGGTCCCTTGTGTCGGGCAAGACAAAACCAGTTTTTGGCCCACCGTAATCGGGCCAGAGCTTTGCAGTTTGCAATCAATAACGGCGGGAGGTGGAGTGCTTTGAACGACGGGGCCTTTCGCTCGACTCATCTTTTGTGCCTAGACGCAAAGAATTTTATTAAAGGATCAACGAACGAATGAGATGTATCGACTCTCACTTGGTCTATTTGGGCGCGCTTAAGCTGAGTATCTCTTGTCTGAGCTGTCTGCTTGTAGTTCATTTCATAGCGCGTTCGAAATAAGCGACTAGACGTGTCTATTTCAATGAGTTCCCCTGTCTCTGAGTCTTGAATTTCAAGAAGGCCCATTGACGGCAAATCCTTTTCAGCCCCATCTTCGATCACGACCGCAACCACATCGTGCTTTCTACCGACGAGCCTCAAAGAACGGTCAAAGCCTTCATCTAAGAAGTCACTCAAGATAAAGACTGTCGATTTTTTTCGTAACATTCCGGCAAGGGAATCTAAAGCCAGTTTTATATTTGTTTTTCGACCCTGAGGTTTAAAATAGAGAAGATCTCTCAGAAGTCGATGCACGTGCCCCCTCCCCTTTTTTGGAGGGACATAATGCTCGACACGATCACTGAACATGAGCAGACCGATGCGATCATTATTCTTAGAAGCGGCAAAGGCAAGGACCGCCGCCAATTGCACGACGACTTCACCTTTCAAATATTTCCCTGTCCCAAAATCGCCGGAGCCACTGACGTCAACAACGAGCATCATAGTCAACTCACGCTCTTCGTCGTATCTTTTGACGAAGGGCTTTCCGGCCTTGGCTGTGAGATTCCAACTGATTGAGCGCACGTCATCACCAGGGACATATTCCCGAAAATCAGCGAAGGTGAGACCTAGTCCTCTAAAAACAGTGTGGTACTCGCCAGCAAAAAGATTGTCGACCATTTTGCGGGTCGAAATCTCAAGCAGCTTTACTTTCTTGAGTATCTCCTGAGGAAGCATCCTTGTCCCCGCGCGCGTTCCCCTTAGGGAACCTCAATTTTATTTAAAATTTCTCGAATGACGGCATCAGATTTCATTTCTTCGGCTTCTGCTTCGTAGGTCAACAGAATCCTGTGCCTGAGAACATCATAAGCAATTGCTTTCACATCTTCCGGAGTCACAAACCCTCGCCCTCGAATGAAGGCGTGAGCTTTAGCTGACTTTGTTAAATTGATAGTGGCTCGAGGCGAACCGCCAACATTGATGAGATTTGCAATGGAACTCAGTCCATATTCTCTTGGATTGCGACTCGCCATCACGATTTCGATAATATACTGCTTCACTTTGTCGTCAATATACACGCTGGTCACCAAATCCCCTGCTCTTTTCAGTTCTTCAGGAGTGATAATTCTAGAAACCGTCGGGAGATCTTTTTTAGTCATTCTCGACAAAATTTCAAGCTCTTCATCCTTGGTTGGATAAGTAACAAGAACTTTAAACATGAAGCGATCCATCTGGGCCTCAGGCAACGGGTAGGTTCCCTCTTGCTCTAAAGGATTTTGAGTGGCCAAAACTAAAAAAGGATCATTTAATTTATGGGTCTCATCACCAATTGTAACTTGCTTTTCGGCCATAGCTTCTAGGAGTGCTGATTGTACTTTCGCGGGAGCACGGTTAATTTCGTCCGCTAAAACAATATTAGTAAAAATGGGTCCTTTCTTTACAAGAAACTCACCGCTCTTTTGATTGAAGATCATTGTTCCGATGAGATCGGAAGGCAAAAGATCTGGGGTAAATTGCACGCGCTGAAAAGCCAAGTGAATGGCATCGGCCATAGAACGAATTGTGAGAGTCTTGGCAAGACCCGGAACACCTTCCAGAAGCACGTGGCCCTCCGCAAGAAGTCCCATGAGAATTCGCTCGAGCATTTGCCTTTGACCCACGACGACTTTTTGAACCTCGTTTAAGAGGCGGTTGACGAACTGACTCTCCTGTTTGATTTGCTCATTGAGAGCGAGTATGTCGATTTTGTCTGCAGGGCTCATCCATGTCTCCTAGAGTGTTCTTATAAAAAGGTTAGCTGTTCCATTATGGTAGCCTAAACGTTTGTTTTCAATTATCTTTTGCCCAGAAAAGAAACGTTTTATGTTGCGCCACGCGTTGACACCGGGAGGGGGAATTCCTATATTTCCAGCGATGAGTTTGGGCGAAAGTGAGAAATGATGTCTAACAGTATAAAAACTTGGATTTATCTCTTCATCTTGACTGTGATTATCATGTTATTGGGGCAATCCCTTGGGGGGCGTCAGGGTTTACTCATAGCGTTTATCTTGGCCCTTTCTTTGAATTTCGTGAGTTACTTTTTTAGCGACAAAATAGTTCTTCGGGCCTATGGCGCACGCCCTGTTGAAGGCGTTGATCCCTATGGTCTTCAAGATCTCGTCACAAGCTTGGCAAACAAAGCGGGCATTCCCAAACCTCAAGTATATATTATTCCATCTGAAACTCCCAATGCCTTTGCCACCGGCAGAAATCCCCAACATGCGGCGGTTGCGGCGACTGAAGGAATTTTGAAATTGTTGACGCGAGAAGAAATGGAAGGCGTCTTAGCTCACGAACTCAGTCACGTTCAAGATCGAGACACACTTATCATGGCTGTCGCCGCTACTCTCGGAACCGTTGTGATGTACCTCGCTTCGTTTTTTAGATGGGCTGCGATTTTTGGAAGTCGCGATAACGACCGAGAAAATTTCGTAGCTGAACTTTTCTTAGCCATTCTCGCCCCTATCGCTGCTACTCTCATACAACTTGCAATCAGCCGCAGCCGAGAATTTATTGCTGATACTCATGGGGCTGAACTCACTGGAAACCCCCAAGCACTTGCTTCAGCTCTTTGGAAAATACACAACTACGCGCAAGCAATCCCCATGGCAGCAAGTCCTGCCACCGCCCACATGTTTATTATAAATCCTCTTTACGGAGGCGGAATTAGCTCTCTTTTCAGCACTCATCCGCCAGTTGAAGATCGAATCAAAAAACTTATAGGGAGAACACTGTGAAAGATAATAACGGGCATAAACTTGAAGCTTCTTTTGTCACTTTAGCCATGTCCGTCGCCTCATCGGCGCTGATGAGTTTAGGGCTGGTACCTGATCCTCAGTCGAATAAAACTAAAGTCAATTTGGATCTCGCGAGATTCAATATCGATCTCCTTGAGATGCTCTCGCTCAAAACTAAAGGCAACTTAACAAAAGAAGAGCAAGATTTTATGAATCAGGTTCTGGCTGATCTAAAAATGAAATTTGTGGAGGTATCTCATGTCGAAAAATCCTCAAATAAATCAATTTAAACGCCAAAGAAATTTTCTTCTCTTTATTTTGGTCGTCGCCACCATGACCTTACCGTTGGCTTGCCATGTCCAGATTTCACAACAAAAGGCTGAAGCACAAAAATCTGAAAAGACAGATTTATCTGAAATGCTCCCGAAGAATTTATTTATTGAACTTGGAAAGCGTGTAAATCCCGCAGTGGTTAATATTTCCACAACCCAAACAATTAGAAATGGTCGCGGCGGAAACGGATACCAGCAAATGCCCAATGATCCGTTTCGGCAATTTTTTGACGATTTCATGGGGCAACAAGGCGGTGGCATGAGACAACCTCCAATGGAAGAAAAAGTTCAGAGTCTAGGCTCGGGATTTATTATCGATCCCGATGGCCTCATCCTCACCAATTTTCACGTTGTTCAAAACGCCACAGAAATTCAAGTTCAACTCACAGAGCATTCAAAAAAAATATTTAAAGCAAAAGTTGTTGGATCTGATCGACGAACTGACATTGCTCTGATCAAAATAAATGACAGCGATAAGCTGCCTTTTACAGCCCTCGGAGACAGCGATAAAGTCGAAGTGGGAGAATGGGTTGCAGCATTTGGAAATCCGTTTGGTCATGGTCACTCTATGACTAAAGGAATTATTTCAGCCAAAGATCGCGACATTACAGAATTAGAGAATGCCTATTTTCCTTTCTTGCAGACTGATGCAAGTATTAATCCAGGAAACAGCGGTGGGCCTCTTGTCAACACATCAGGTGAAGTCATAGGCGTTAACTCTGCTATTGATGCCCGTGCCCAAGGGATTGGATTCGCCATTCCGATCAATGTCGTAAAGCGACTTCTTCCGACTCTTAAAGAAAAAGGCCACATCACTCGGGGATTTTTGGGCGTGGGCATTAACAATATTGATGAGCGCATGGTCAAACAATTTAATCTTAAAAATGACCACGGAGCCATTGTTCTCAGCGTAAGCCCTGGTTCGCCGGCAAATATTGCTGGCGTGCGACCTTATGACGTTATCGTGAAATTCAACGGAAAAGAAATCGACGGTGCCCGTAGCTTAACCAACATGGTTGGAGATACTCAAGTCGGTGACACGGCCACTTTGAGCATTATCCGTGAAGGAAGAGCCATTGAAGTTAAAGTTAAAATCGCAGAACGTACCGATGAAGTCGCTTCTAATGGAGGGGGGAATGGTTCTGAAGAGGGTAGCGGCCTTGAAGGGCGCGGAGTTTCGGCCCCTTATAACCTAGGCCTCAGTCTCATGGACATAAATTCCGAAATAGCCAGAGAGCTTGAACTTCAAGACGCCCCTCAAAATGGCGTCGTCATTACAAATGTCAAACCCGGCAGTCTCGCTGCAGAAGCCGGTGTTGAAGTGGGAGATATCATTCTCGATGTCAATCGGCATGTTGTGAAAAACGCTCGCGAGGCTGTGAAAGCATTTAAAAAGGGAAGTAACAGCATGCGAATTCAAAGAGGACCGCAGACGATTATAATATTTATGGGCGGCTAAGTGTTTAAAAAAGGTCTCCTGCAGGCCCTTCTCAAAGCTCCTGCTAAGCTCAATTTAGGCCTTAGAATCGTGGGTGTGCGTAATGAGACGGAGCCCAACCCGGGTTATCATGAAATTGAAAGTCTCTTTACGCCTGTTTCGATTTTTGATGAATTGCAAATCATCGAGAACTCGAAAGACGAAATTAACTTCTCCGATTCATCGGGCAACAAGCTTGAACTCAAATACGATTCGATCACAAAAAGTTTAGATAGCTTTCGTAAACTTATCGGACCCGTTCCTTTTCTCAAAATTGACGTCAAAAAAGAAATCCCCATTGGAGCTGGGATGGGGGGAGGGAGTTCTGACAGTGGAGTTTTATTGTCTTTTCTTAAGGCACGGTACGCTCCCACGGTCTCCCAAATTCTCCTTACCCAATGTGCCCTCCATGTTGGTGCCGACGTCCCCTTTTTTCTCCAATTGAAACCAGCACTTGTCTCGGGAATTGGAGAAGTGGTTCAGCCTCTCTTGATCGAAAAAATGGCCTTTCTCATCATTCAGCCCAATTTTCAGATATCTACGAAGGAGGCCTACTCCTGGTATGACGAAGAACGGGGGTTGACACGGCGTAATACATTTGTTAATTCAGGGAAGATAAATGAGGTTTCAGGATCGAAACTTCACGGATCTGAGGTTATTAAGACCGACGAAATCGTTAAGAATTTATTTAATGATTTTGAAGAATCTGTGGAGAAAAGACATCCTGAGATAAGCATGATGAAAAAGGCGCTGAGAGTACGGGGAGCGCTTGGTAACCTCATGAGCGGAACCGGAAGCTCCGTTTATGGGATCTTTGGAAACTTAGCTGAAGCAGTCTCGGTACGAGAGAGTCTCCAGACCGTTCTCCCTTCGTCTTATGTTTTTTTCATCTGCGAAACACTACAGGGAGAGCATCAATGGATATCACCGAAGTAAAAGTATTTCCCGTCAACGAGGATCGTCTCAAAGCCTATGTGACTATCACAATTGATAACTGCTTTGTCGTCCGTGACCTCAAGATTATCAATGGTAACAACGGACTCTTTGTCGCGATGCCCAGCAAAAAAAGAAAAGATGGGCAATTCAAAGATATCGCTCACCCTCTCAATAATGAGACCCGCGAGATGATTGAGAACAAGATCTTTGAAAGCTACGAAACTGAACTCAAAAAAATGGGTCAAACCCTGGCCCAAATGACCATCGCAAAAAGTGGCAGCACTGCAGAGGAAGACTACGACAAAGCCGATGGTCAGTAAAAGCCTCAAAAACTCATTGCCAAAAAGTATTGACTGATACGCGCCGCCGAGTAACATCGGGTGCACGTTGTCGGATTAGTTAATTCTACTGGGGCGTCGTCAAGTGGTAAGACAACGGATTTTGATTCCGTCATTCGGAGGTTCGAATCCTCCCGCCCCATCCAATAAAACGAACAAAAAGGAGAGTTAAGTGGTTGAAATTATAAAAGACAGCAAACTGACTCTCAGTTTTTTTGTTCGTTTGTAAGTGGCCTATATGAGAGTTGAGTTAAAACTACCCGGAGCTTGCGAGGTCTGTAGTAGAATATTTTAAGGTAAATTTATCCAATAGGTGGACATTTGAAATTTCACAAGAATCTTATATTTCGTGTTCACGCCGTTCAAAGAATGTTCTCAAGAAATATCTCTGAAATCGAAGTTCATGAGGTTTTAAAAAATGGGGACGTTATCGAAGAATACCTTGAGGATAAACCCTATCCCAGTTGTCTTATTTTTTGTCATGTTAAATCAAGACCTCTGCACATAGTAACAGCAATTAATAACGAAGAAAAAATCACCATCATCATCACAGTTTATGAACCTGATCCTCATTTATGGGAAAATGATTTTAAAAAACGGAGAAAGACATGAAATGCCTTATTTGCAAAAATGGCGTCACAAGAAAATCTGAAGTTACAGTTACCTTAGAGCGAGATAATATGACTCTTGTCTTTAAAGAAGTGCCGGCAGATGTTTGTCAAAATTGCGGCGAAGAATATGTTGCCGAAAAAATCGTCGGTAATTTATCTCGTATGGCTGAGAAAGCTGCCAAAAGCGGCGTTGAAGTGTTTGTTCAGAAATATGGACATGCTAGTTAAATCAATTTTCTTCAAAGGTCCAATCGAGAAATTGTTTTTTCAGAATCTTCGAAAAACGAGGCCAATCTTTAAGGTATGTAGATAAGGGCTCGACAACCTCAACTTTCCCATCACCATCAGTTTTATAACCCCAAGAGAAACTGAGAATGGGGATAACTGTTTTCGTCATTACTCCATCTGGTGATCCAACTAAAAAGCTATCGGCAAGCCAATCTACGTTTTCAAGCCTTGTATTGTCATCTTTAAGCATTGAGGGTGCATCAAATAGTGTTGGTAATGGTCCCCAATAAACGTAGGGAGATTTGCCGTCGTTGAGCTGTGGCGGGCGGTCCAAAATGACAGTTTGGCTTTTATTTCCCGGCCGCTTATAGGTGAGAAATTGAATCCACGCCATTTCTGATAGATAACCTTCACCTTCGTAAGAGACTTTGGCGGAGCAGACAGGAAAGCCTTTGATA
>Ga0206873_1054_pt1 | contig 36057 bp, 29 predicted proteins | sample Alteio_BWOrgCont_11_FD_152631 | JGI IMG/M metagenome (GOLD analysis project Ga0206873, IMG submission 152631) | Enriched cells from forest soil in Barre Woods Harvard Forest LTER site, Petersham, Massachusetts, United States -... | ecosystem: Environmental > Terrestrial > Soil > Temperate forest >...
CCGGCGTCTGGGAAGGACACATGCCGCCGAGCCCGCGCAAGTGGGCTGGATATTCATTCACAGGAGATATTCCGGAAATGACGCCGTGGGGAAAAACGCTCTACGAAACAACGAAGCCTTCCTGGGGTCAACGCGCCGTCGTGGATTCCACCGATCTCGTCAATCCGACGACAGGGAATGAAATCGGATGTTTTCCAACGGGCGTGCCGCGAATTTACGTGCACCCTTTCCCGATGGAGATTCTTCAAGTCCCCGGTCGAGTCGTCCAACTATTTGAATTCAACCATTTTGTCCGGCAAATTTATACGACTGGTGCGCACGAACACTCCAAGGATCTGGACCCCACGTGGATGGGCGATTCCGTCGGCTGGTGGGAAGGAGACACGCTGGTGATCGATTCGGTCGGTTTCAATGAAAAGACGTGGCTCGATCGAGCGGGCCTCCCGCATTCCGATCAGCTACATGTGATCGAACACATCACGCGCCCCAAACATGACACGCTCGTCGTTCACATCACCATCGACGACCCGAAAACGTATACGAAGACGTGGGAAGGCGAGCGAATCTACGTGCTCGAACCCGACTGGAAACTGACGGAAATGATCTGCGAAGATAACATCACCTTCAATGAGCTCAAGAAGGCGGGAAAAGAACAGTAGCCGCACCTGCAAGATAGATCCGTCAAACGGCCCGTTGGGCTCCGAGCTGCTTTAAGCAGCCTTGTCCGCATTCTTGATGCCTAGGCCAGTTCGAACATGTGCCGATGCGGAAGCGATCCAGGACAGGAAAGCCCTCCCTCGACATGGTACCGGTAGCCACTTCGACGAGCCCGTGTCCTTTTGTAACCGTGCAGGTTACCAATCTCGATCCGCGCGCTCGCGACTTATGATTCGATCCGCGGAGGAAGCCCCGGATCGCAAAGCAAAGTCCCGCCAACACCACTGACAACAATATGATTTCCCCTACCATCTAAGTCTCCTTGTCCACTGAAGCGCGTAAGCATTAAAAGTTCCCGACGGCGAGCAGACTACAAGAGCTATCACGACCGGGTCTACTGTCCCTACGGGCAGTTCAGTGAGAAATTCTCTGCATTCAAAAATTAAATCTAAGGAAGATATGCCGAGCGTTCCGAATTGGAAATTTCCCGCTTGCCGTCTGATTAGACCGATTTACGCCTTGTGTTCTGTTTTGAACATTAACCACAATCTCCCGCTGGCACACTCAGGGGCACCACAATTCCCGAATCGGGAGTGTTGGACTATACGTGGCGGCCATTGAAATATACAGAACGCAAGGCGCCACCAAGGGAAAAAGGAAGGTCATTATATGAATCAGTTTAATGACGTCGAATATGAAAGATGGTTGGGAAGGAGCAAGCGTACCCAATCGGCCAAGCCTCAATGGAGCATTGAGAGCTTTCTTGGAACGTCCGAAAACCCACAGGCCGAACGCGAAGATATTTCCGCATCCTCGATAGAGATCGACGAAAAATAAAAATAGGATGGATTATGAAAATGGTTTGGAAATCGCGGGGATGGAAACGGGCCGTAGAAAAGCTTCAATACAGGTTCCGGTTATTGGTGGGAGAACTCTTCTCGACGGTTTCAAACGAAGAGGCCAGAATTGCGCGCCTGGAATTGGACGGGCAATTGGAAAGCCTTGCCATCAGCGCGAGCCGTAAGGATAAAGAGGAAGCTCGGCGTGACTTCGTATAAACAGCTACGATTGCTTTGCCTGCTGACTGCGGCGCCGTTGGGTTCGTTGCCGGACTGGGTCCGCTCGGAGGACAACGGTCAGACCGTAGACTCAACCGCGTTGCGACGGAACGCTCGGTCTCCGCTATTCCGTTGGGCGTGACACTGGAAATTTGCGCGATACTAGAGTTGCTTCGTACTAAGTCTGCACACCCTCTCAGGGAAAATTGTTATTCGATCCAACCCCAAAAACAGTGTTAACGCAGGCGACTTTTTCGAGAGCTCGTCCTTGAAATGACTTTCAACATCTCACGGGCAATCGAGCGGTTTGTTCCAAGGCGGGAGCTATGTATAATTGATATAGTGGTTTGGCTAGGCCGCTGGGAGTAGTGAACGCCCTTATGCCGAATATCAGCTTTACCCTGAATGGGAAACGTACTATCTGTTCCTACGAGCCGGGGATGCACTTCCTCGAGGTTTTGCGCGAGGAGTGCGGCATCGTTTCCCCTAAGAACGGCTGCGCTCCCGAGGGCACCTGCGGCTGCTGCGCGGTCCTTGTGGACGGGCGGCCTGCCCTGTCGTGTCTGCGCAAGCCGGAACAGATGGAAGGCCGCGACGTGGTCACGCTCGAAGGCGTCCCGGAAGATATGCGGGAGGTTTTGGGCGAAGCATTCGTTCTCGAAGGCGGAGTGCAGTGCGGCTTTTGTATCCCGGGCATCGTGGTTCGAGCTTCTTCGATGTTGCGCCAAGGCTGCACGGATGATCGCGAGGCTGTAAAGCAAGGGCTGGTCGGGCATCTCTGCCGTTGCACCGGCTATGCGCGAATCGTAGACGCCATTCAGACGGCCGGCGAAGCATGGAAAAACGACAAAAAATTACCACGCAAGGAACCTCGCCGCCATTCCTACTTCGGTGAAGATTTTGGACTGACCCGCAACCCGACATTTGCAAACGGCAAAAACGGAAACGGAAATGGAAACAGCAAGCGGAATGGAAGTGGATTTGGAATCGGCGACTCCCCTTCCCGCTATCGCGGCTTCGAGCAGGCCCTTGGCGAGAGGCCTTTCGTCGATGACATGAGCGTGCCTGACATGCTGCACGGCGGAATGATTCTCAGCGAACACCCGCGAGCCAAAGTCAACGCGATTGACCTGTCGGCCGCTCAGGCGATGCCGGGGGTTGTGAGGATCTTCACGGCCGCCGACGTTCCTGGAGAGCGCGGCACGGGACTCAATTACCCCGATTTGCCGATTTTTGTGGCGGTTGGCGAGACCACGTGCTGTGTTGGAGATTTTCTGGCCATGGTGGTTGCGGACACGGCCTTCCACGCGCGACAGGCCGCTGATAAAGTGAAAGTCGATTACACGGTACTCGAACCTGTCACCGATCCGTTTGCCGCCATGGAACCCGGCGCGCCGCAAGTGCATCCTCCCGGAAATTTATGGGTGCATGACAATGTGCTCGATACCACGGCTTTTTCGCGCGGCGATGTGGAAGCAGCTTTCGCCGGGTCCGCGCACATCATCGAACAGACTTGGACGACGCAGCCGATCGAGCCGGCGTTTCTCGAACCGGAAGCTTGCCTGGCCATGCCGGAGGGTGACGGAATCAAATTCTACTCGCAGAGCCAGGGCTCCACGTACGACCACAAGATGATTGCGGACATCTTGAAGCTGCCCATGGAAAAAGTGAGTGTCGAACTGGCCGCGAGCGGCGGCGCTTTCGGCGCGAAAGAAGAAATCACGATTCAAGGTCAAACTGCGCTGGCGGCGTTTCTGCTGCAGCGCCCGGTGAAGACTGTTCTCACGCGCAAGCAATCGACGCAGCACCACGTCAAACGCCACCCCATGGTTCTGAAATACAAAGTTGGCGCGGACGCGGACGGTCATCTGCTCGCGGTGCACGTTCGGATCGTCGGCGATACCGGAGGCTACGCAGGCACGGGCGGAAAATGTTTGCTGCGCGCGGCGTGCCACTCCTGCGGCGTCTACCGCGTGCCCAACGTGGACGTGAACTCCAAAGCCGTATTCACCAATAATCCGACGAGCGGCGCCATGCGCGGCTTTGGCAGCAATCAGGCCCAGTTCGCCATGGAAGGCGTCATGGATTTGCTTGCGGAAAAAGTGGGCGTCGACGGTTGGGAAATCCGCATGCGGAACATTCTGAATCCCGGCGATGCGTTCGCCACGGGCCAGATCATGCGGGAAAGCGTACGCGGAATGCGCGTCGCGCTCGAATCCGTGAAAGACATTTACAAAAATGCGAAGTACGCTGGCTTAGGATGCGGCATCAAGAGCACGGGGATCGGCAACGGCGCGATTGAAAGCGGGCACTCGATTATTCGGGTTGTGGAAGGCCCCCGGCTGGAAATCCTCAATGGGTACACGGAAATGGGCCAAGGCGTCTTTACGACTGTTCGCCAGGCAGTCGTCGAAGAGACAGGGCTGTCGCCGGACATCATGACAGTGCGCTGGGACAAAGAAATGGGCGCGAAGTGTGGCGAAGCATGGGCATCACGCGCGACAACGCTCAGTTGCGCCGCGGCACAGCGCGCCGGACAAAAGCTTGCCGCCGACATGAAAGAGCTCCCGCTCGAAAAACTAATCGGACGCGAGTATCGCGGTGAGTATATCTGCGATTTCACGACACGGCCCGGCACTCCGGAGGCGCTGAAAAATCCAACGACGCACATGACGTTCAGCTACGCCTGCCAGCTCGTGATACTCGACGAGAATGGCCGCATGGAGCGAGTCGTGGCCGCTCACGACGTCGGCCACGCCATCAACCCGAAGGCATGCGCGGGCCAGATCGAAGGCGGCGTGCACATGGGACTCGGCTACGCGCTCTCCGAAAATTTCACCTCCACGAACGGTGTGCCCGATTCCCTGCTCCTGCGCGACTGTGGCATCCTGGGAGCCAAGCAGACGCCGCAGATTGACGTGATCTTGATCGAAGTCCCGGATGAAGTGGGCGGGTACGGAGCAAAGGGAGCCGGAGAAATCGGTTTGGTTCCCACGGCAGGTGCTGTCGCATCAGCGCTGCATTCCTTCGACGGAATCCGCCGCTTCAACCTGCCGATGCAGGATTCCCCGGCAGCAGCGCCTTCCGTGCCGAAATCCCGGCGAAAAAAAACAGTTCTGGTAGGAAAGTAGTCATCTGGGGGAAATCGATCGCGCCTCCAAAAAGAGGAGCGTTCCCTGCCTAGACCACAACTTCTGCTTCGCTATCCCGTTCCAGTAAATTGCCGCTCGCACGAGTTCCATCACCGTTGGAATGAAATTTGAATTGCGAGACCAATCCATGCAGTTCCGTGGACATATGTGCAAGCGCCTCTGCCGATTTCTGTGAGTGCGCGGCACCCGCCGATGTGCTTTGTGCTGCCTGGGCCACTCCCTCAATATTCCTGGCTATTTCGGTCGATCCCCTCGCGGCCTCGGTAAGGTTTCGCGACATCTCATTGGTCGTCGCGCTTTGTTCCTCGACCGCAGTGGCGATGGTCCCGGTGATCTCATTAATATGATTGATGATGCCTCCAATGGCGGCGATGGCGCTCACGGATTCTCTTGTGTCTGATTGAATCGTCGCGATCCTCCGGCTGATGTCCTCGGTGGCGCTGGCAGTCTGCTTTGCCAGTTCCTTGACTTCGTTGGCGACGACAGCGAATCCCTTGCCCGCGTCACCTGCGCGCGCCGCCTCGATGGTGGCGTTCAAAGCCAGCAGGTTGGTTTGCCCGGCAATCGAGTTGATTACTTTAATGACTTGCCCAATTTGCGAGCTGGATTCGCCCAGCTTTGAAATCGCCGCATTTGTATTTTGAGCGGTCTTCACGGCTTCGCCGGCGACACGGGCGGATTCTGTGGCATTTTTGGCGATGTCTTGAATGGTGGCGCTCATTTCCTCCGTGCCGGTGGCGACGGTCTGCAGATTGTGTTTGAGATGCTCTGTCGTGGCCGAGACCACGCTGGCTTGCGCCGAGGCTTCCGCGGAATCGGCCGTGATCTGGCGGTTGGTCGTGGAGAATTCATCGCTCGCAGTGGCGATGCGCTCTGCGCTTGTGAAAACCGAGGCAATCATTCCGCGCAAGTTTTGCTGCATGATATTGATGTTGTGCGCCAATTCCCCGATTTCATCCGAGCTGCGAACGTCTAAATCTTCGCTGGTGATGTCTCCGGCCGCAATCCGGCTAACAACCGCCCCGACCTCACGGACCGGCCTGGCGATCAGCCGCGTAGTGGCAGTTGCCAGGAGCAGGCTCAGAATCGTGGCTGTCACCAATGTGCTCAGGATCCACCATACCGACTTCTTGTACAACGTCGCGCTGGCCTTTTTTGCATCCGCCGCGCCTTGCACTTTCAAGTCAATTTCCGACTGAACGTCGGACATCAATTGACTAAACGCCCCAGCTGCGCTTCCGAGGACCTCGCTTATAGCGTCGGTGTTGTCGTTCTTCTTGGTATAACCCAAAATAGTCTGCGTTTCCCCCTTGCATTGTTCGATGTCCTGTTTGATGGCCTCATAAATCTTTTTCTCCTCAGGGTTGTCAATGAGCGGCTCGAATTCCCCCTCAGCCTTCGTAGCCTTGGACATTCCCGATTCCATATTTGCCGTGCGCAATTCGCGTTCATCAGGGTCATTCAGGAAGACATAGGACATCTCCGAGACCCGATACTGCATGAGGCCCGTTTGCAGCTCGGATAGAGCTTGAATCGCTGGAACTCTGCGGTCCGACATATCCACGGTCGTGGCGCGAACCTCGGATAGTTTGAGGAGTGAGAATAGCCCTAGAAAAGTGGTCAGCAGCAAAAGTGAACCGAAAGCCAGAATCTGCTTCGTTCCTACTTTTCGATCCATGAACCACTTCATCTCAGTAGTCCTTTACCTTGAAGGAAAAGTTGACGGTCTGCGTTTCACTTCCGGATATGGTCACATCCTGGCTTTGTTCGCCATACGACTCATGCCAGGCGGAAACCGTATATTTTCCGGGCGGTAAGTTTGGAAGCTTGAATTCGCCATCACCTCCGGTAATGGCATAGTGCGAGTTCTTCAACACTGCGAAATGGCCGCGCATCCACGGGTGAATATTGCACTTCACGAGGATGAACTCGGGCTTGTCGTACTTTTCGGTATCCGGCGCGGATCCGGCCGGCTGTGATTTGTTCCATTCCCGGTTAATTCTTGGTAGCGGATGAATGTTGTGCGACGTTTGGTCGTCGTTGACAATTTCGAGCGTCTGATTCACTTGAAAGGCGAGAACGTGGGGAACGTATTGGCAACCCTTTTGCTCAAATTTTGCCGCCTGGCCTGGCGGGGCTTCATCCCCGGCACCTGCGGAAATATAGACGACCACATTCTCCAAGCTGTTATTTGGACCGGTAACCACGCTTTCCGTTGTCGGCGGCATGGCGTGCTGTTTGGCGCAGCTGGGCTCTTTCGCCATATCGATCACTTTCGGTTTTGCGGGAGCGCCTTCGTAGGTCACTTTGCCGCTGACGCTCCCACCGACCGGCATAGGTTTTCCCGCCGTCTCCAAGCAAACCAGGAAGATTAGCCCCGAGAAAAATACACGTTTCATTTGCAAGATCAGACCTCCTCAAGTTCCTCAGTTTTCAATCTTCCAGAAATCGTGCTCTATAGGAATTGTGTGAACAGGGAGAGGACCTGAACTGCATTCGAAGGTATGCCTACCAATGACCACCAGCAATGAGTTTTTCGTTATATTCTTCTAATGTTTGTCGTGGGAGTTCTCATTTTGCGCACAAACTGCGCGCACGTTGACCGCGTTTCTCCGCGCAACCCAAGGCCGTTTCTGGAGCCCGGCCCAGTAGGACAGGCTTCAGCCTGTCTGGTTTTGATTAATGGTATTTTGGAACGGCAGACAGGCTGAAGCCTGTCCTACTCGGAAAAATCGCTGCCTGAGATCATTCGCGAAGACCAAATGCAAACAAGCTGTTTCCAGCTGTGATCGTGATGTACTGCTTGCCATCCACCTGAAAGCTGATCGGGCCTGCAATGATGTCGCCGCCAAGATTTTCTTTCCAGAGCAGCGCTCCAGTACGCGCATCCAGCGCCTGGAAATATCCTTCCCGGCCGCCCACGAAAAGCAAGTCCGTGGCGGTGGTCAGAATTCCGCTGGTGTTGACGTCATGCATGGCGAATTTCCATTTTCTTTGGCCGGTTTGAGGATCGAGAGCAACGACGCCGCCTGTGGCCAGCGCTTCAGTGTAGGTATTCACAGGCCCTTGGCGGATGCCGCCGGGGTTATCAGCCCCGGGGATGGGACTTGTGTTTGCCCCCCCGGCGAAGCGCGTGCCTTCCTTATAATCCACATTCACGCCCGCGAAAATCGTGCCGTAATCTTCCCACGTCGAGAGATAAAAAAGTCCAGTGCGGGGGCTGTAGGACGGCGAATACCAGTTTGTTGCGCCCTGAATCCCCGGATAGGTTGGTTCGCCCGGGGGCTGCGGCGTGGCGATGGGCCGTCCGTTGGCATCGAGGCCGCTCGCCCAGTTGACCTTCGCAAATGGTTTTCCGGCAAGAAACTTCCCTGTGCCGCGATCCAAAACATAGAAGAATCCGTTGCGGTTGCCCCAGAACATTAATTTGCGCGGGCTGCCGTTCCAATCCGCGTTGGCCAGGACGGGAACTTGCACCGAGTCATAGTCATAGGGATCGTGTGGAGAAAATTGGAAGTACCATTTCATCTTGCCCGTGTCAGGGTCAAGCGCGAGTACGGAATCCGAATAGAGATTGTCGCCGATGCGCTGAGCAGCGTTAAAGTCGGGGCCAGGGTTTCCGGTGCCCCAGTAGGTCAAATTTAGTTCTGGATCGTAAGAGCCGGTCATCCAGACTGGCGCGCCGCCATGCTCCCAATCGGCTCCGCGCCAGCTATCGTGGCCGGGCTGATCGGGATCGGGAATGGTATCGGTGTGCCAGGCTTGCTTGCCGGTCCCGGCCTCGAAGGCAGCAATGAATCCGCGAACGCCGAACTCGCCACCGGCAACTCCTACGATCACCTTATCCTTCACCACCAGCGGAGCCATGGTCATGGCATAGCCCGCGGCGGCATCGGCGACTTTTACGGCCCAGAGCGCGTGACCGTCCTTGGCATCGATGGCGACAAGATGTGCGTCGACGGTGGCCATGAAGAGCGTGTCTCCGAGGATGGCGAGACCTCGATTCACGATGCCGCAGCAAGGCCGGGCTGCAGGAGACGTGGCGAAGTGATAGATCCAGAAAACGCGGCCCGTCTTAGGGTCAAGCGCCACAACGTCATTCGGCGACTGCGTGATGTACATGACCCCGTCGACAACGAGCGGCGTGGTCTCGAATTTCTGCAGCGATTGCGCCTGAAAAACCCACTTCAACTCGAGGTTTTTGACGTTCGATGGGTCGACTTGTTTGAGGAGGCTATAGCGCTGGCTGGCATAGCTGCCGGAATAAGTTAGCCAGTTCTGCGGCTCGTCGCTCGCATGCAGCAGGCGCTCAGGCGTTACCTGAGCGCGTAGAACGAAAGGGACCAGCAATGCGAGAAGCAGCAAAAAAAACGTGCGCCGTGAATGATTCATTTCACACCTTTCAGGGAAAGAAGGTACGCTTCCAGGTCGGCCAGCTCCTGGGCGCTGAATTTGTCCTTGTATGACGGCATCGGCGTGGTCTTGAGGACGGCAAACTCGCGCAGGTCGGCCTTCGTGAGAGAAATTAAATGCTCCTGCTCGTCGATGAGCTGCACGGTGTACGTGTCTTCATTGAGGCGTCGGCCGTTGATAACTTTTCCGTCCTTGGTCACAGCGTGCACGGACCGGTTCGCGGGAAGCATGGAGCCGGCCGGATCGAGCAGCGTCCTATGAAGAAATTCGGCGGTGCGCAGGGTGCCGATGTCGCCAAGATCGGGGGCGAGGCGCGGGCCCTTGCCATTGACGGCGTGACAACTCGCGCAGTTCCCCGCGCCGGCGAATAATGCCTGACCGTTGGCTACGTTTCCAACCATAAGTCCGCGAGCATCGAAACTGCTCATGTTGCGAAGATAGGAGACGATGCCCGTCAATTCAGAAGCGCCAAATGCGAAGGGCTGCATCGCAGTGCCGGGCACTCCGGTGGTGATCGTGGCCCGCAAATCGTTGTCCGTCACAACCCGTTTGAATTGGCCCGCGCGGAAATTCACGCCGGGGATTTGATCGCCGGAAGTGCCGTGGCACGGGGTGCACTGGGTGGCGAAAATCTGCGCGCCGTATTGAATGTCGGACTGAAAATATTCCGGGGCGCGGTCCTGCCCCTGGGCTCGCACGTTGGTTCCGCGAGACAGCAAGACGGAACAAACGAATGCGCATAGCAGCAGCTTATGCAAGGACAGACACCGCATTTTCACAGAAGGACCCCCGCTTGGATCAAAATTCTCAAATCAAGATTGCAAGTTTGGATTCGTAGCGCGAAATATACACCCGCCCGGCAATGTTTGGAAGACTTGCTGGAAGGAATATTGCGGCGCTTATGCGTTTTTGAGTCGTGGGAACAATTCCAGTGCGTTCTCACGTTCGATGGCTCGAAGGTCGCTTGCCTTCAGTCCCACGTCACTCAGCCCTTTCGCGACTGCTCCGGCGCTGGAGAACGGAAAATCGGTGCCAAATAGAATGTGCGAGACGGGCGCCAGCTTCAGCAATGTCGGCCACGGATACGGGCCGTACAAACTCGCGGTGTCGTAGTACAGTTTTCGCACCTCGTAGAGCAATCCATTCGGCAGCCGCTTCGCAATGTCAGGCCGCGCCGCGAGCGCGTCGAAGCGGGTCATCAGGTAAGGCATTGTTCCCCCGCCATGAGAAAAAATGAATCGAATGTCCGGAAAGCGCGATACCGTGCCGTCGAATATCACGCTGGCGATTGCGCGAGTGGTTTCGGTGCCGAGTTCGATCAACGCGGGCGCAAGTTCGGGCTGCAGATCCTTGCAGCATTCAGCCTTGACCGGATGAAGGAAGACTACGGCCTTGCGCCGGTTCAACTCGCTCATCACCGGCTCAAACGCGGGATCACCTGGATATTTTCCCTGGTAGCTTGTCATCAGGCACACGCCATCGGCCTCCAGCGTGTCCTGGCTGTATTCGATTTCGCGGAGGCAGCCAGCAACGTCAGGCAGCGGAACCGTGGAAAACATTCCGAACCGGCCGGGATGGTCCGCCATCAAGCGCGCACCCAATTCGTTGCACTCGCGCGCGAGTTTTCGCGCCGCTTCGTTATCGCCGAACCACACGCTCGGCTCGCTCGTCGAAATCATAGCGGTCGCCACGCCACTCTTGTCCATGTCCTCGATGGATTTGCCGGGAGTCCATTCCTCGAGTGGGCGCTGGTTCGTCTTCCTCGCCGCGATGGCGGCGATAAATCCCGGCGCTGAAAAGTGGTGATGCGTGTCAATTCGATAAGGCCGCCCGGGAAGGGTGGCTGCTGCCGGCACCTGCAAGAAAGTATCGGGAAGAAGGCCCGCAGCCCCGAGCGCGCCCAGACTGGCCAGAAATTCCCGTCTCGCTACGCCGGTTGAATAATGAGGCCCGCATTGTTCCATTCCGCGATGAAGAATTTTGTCGCTCATTGAAAACCAACGGAATATGTTTTGTCTTCAGCAGTTGCAGCGAATTGCAAATTCGCGCTCGCGTCCCACCAGCGATTCACCCTGCTGATGATGCGCGTCCCGATGCGCCATGACAATCTTCAAGCCGCCATTTCGATAGAGATCGCTGACTTCTTCTTCCCATGCGCGGCTTCCATCCGGCGACCACTGAAACGGCAACGATTTGATATGCCACGGCTGCCCGTCGAATTCGGGAGCCAGCTTCAACGCGCTGCGAAGGATTTCGCGCTGTTGCTCCGCTTCATGAGGCCTTCCCGCCGGGCAACCGAGAGGAAAATCCAGGAAACACGTTCGCGGAGGCTTGGCTTCTTCCGCGGCTTCGAGCAGCACGCTCATGCTCAGCGTCGGAAGCCCGCGCGCTTCGAGCGCCCTGGCAATGACGGTGGTGGCGCGATGACATGCCGGACAGAACGGAAACAGAAAGACGAGGTCAACGCCCTGCGAATCGTAAATTTGCTTGATCGAGGGGACGGTTTGCTCGACAAGCTCCGTGAAACGCTGGATCGAGCCAACCATGGAAACTGCTGTGTGCGCGAGCCGCTTGAATACGCCTTCGGATTCCAACTCCCTCATGCGCTCCAGCGGAAACGCAACATTGAGATCTTCGACAGCCCATTTGCGCACCTTGGTCTTGTGCGCAACCACAAGCCGCGACATTTGCGTGTCCCGAGGAATCAGGCGAAATGAAATGTCCTCGGTCTCTCCGAGGGGTGGATCATCCGGCAGTTGCGCGCCACAACTGGCGAACAGGCCAATCGTACATTCCGCGACGGGCTTTCGCAGCGGAGTTAAATTGAGGGGATCAAACACCGGCCGATTCTCGAATTTGCGGCCGGTGACTTCTTCAAAAATGCGCGAAAAGCTGTAAGCCATCGTTCACCTATTGCGGCCAAGTGGCCGCGGGATCGAGATTGAGGATAGGCTGCGCACCGGAAACTGGAACCATGGGGCGCAAGTAGGGCCTGGCAGCCGCCTTGTGGCAAGAGTAGCACTCCTCGAGCAAACGTTTATACTCCACGGCGAATTCCTTGCTGTCCTTCATTTCAATCGCTTTGTGCACCTTGGGCAAAGTGCCGTTGTCGATGCCGTCGAAAATGGATTGCATATCCACGGGATTGCCGTCGGGACCTTTTGGGCCGGGATTCAAATGCACTTCCCAGCGAATGCGGTTGCGCGTTTCGTTCAGATAATAGTCGGCTAACGGCCAATTCTTCTTTTCGCCCGCAAACCAGAGATTTGCGGCGAACATCCCCGCTTCAACCATGGGATGAGAATGCGGTGGCGTAAGGTCCTTCAGATGCGCCACGTCCGCCTGCAAAGTTGCAGGGTTCGCCTGCGGACTATTTTGCTGCGCCATTGCCGCTGGGCGCTCCCACGACGAAACGAAAAGACCGCCCAACATTGCGCCCAAGAGCAACATTTGCAGACCTCGGATCCAATTCGCGTTGGCCATGACGAAAGGCTCCTTCTAAATCGAGATAGAAACCCGATTGCACCTTTACAACTTCCCTGTCGTGTGAGCATGCCTTGCTGTGAAGCGTGCTTTCAAGTGCAGCCCAAATTCTGGCGGGCATTATAGCCCAGACTATTAATTCCTAACGCGGAGCAGTTGCAGTTCCAGCGCGCCGCCCAATTGAAGGCGCAAACAACTCTTCCTTGCAGACATGTTTGCTCAGAAGCAGAATGTGTCAGCTTTGATTCGCGCAATGCCCCGGGAGGCACTCGATCTTCGGGCATCGCAAATCGGACTCGCGCTTAATGGGGACTCCGGATGAAAAAGCAATTAATGTGGTTTGTCGTGGTTTTAGCGATTTGCTTTGTCCGTCTTGGATTCGTTCGAGGGCAAGAAAACCATGTTGTCATTCGCTCCCGCAATATCGTGATCTTCGTTTTCGATGGACTGCGAGCCGGGTCCGTCAACGCAGTCGATGCGCCTACGATGTTTTGGATTCGTAACCACGGAGTCAGCTTCGCCAATAGCCATTCGCTTTTCCCGACATTCACGACTGCGAATGCATCCGCCATCGCCACGGGTCACTACCTCGGCGACACTGGCGACTACAGTAATCAGATTTATATTGGGCATCCGGTATTCCTGGACGGCAACTTTGGCCGGCCGCCCGGAAGCTACGCGCCTTACGTCGAAAATAATCGAGTCCTCGCCGATCTGGACGCCCGATTCAACGGAAACTACTTGAACGAGGAAACCTTGCTCGCCGCCGCCCGCAGGCATGGGTTTAACACGGCCGCCGTGGGAAAAATGGGGCCCGTTGCAATCCAGGATGTGAGCCAGTTGAATCCTGTAAATGGCGGATTCGCGATGCCCCAGACAATTATTATCGATGACGGGACTGGCACCCTGGATGGTGTGCCACTCGCGTCGGAGGTCTCTTCGGCTCTCGCAAATGCCGGCCTTCCTTTAGCTACTCCGGCCCGCGACCAGCCCCCTGGAAACAATACGACTCCGGGGACCAAGGATACAAATTACATTCAACAAGCGTATTTTGCGGACGCCATTACCAAAGTGATCTTACCGATCTTCGTCCAGAAGGGAAAACCTTTCGCGCTACTTTACTGGTCGCGCGATCCGGATGGAACGCAGCACTTTCAAGGCGACAGTTTGAACAAGCTCATTCCGGGCATCAACGGGCCGACTTCCAGGGCGGCGCTCAGGAATGCCGACAACAATCTGAAGCAAATTCTGGACTACATCAACAGCGATCCTCAGTTGGCGGCGAACACGGACATCTTCTTAACAGCGGACCACGGCTTCGCAACGATTAGCAAGCGCGATATCGACGCTGCGGGTCATGGCACGACGAGCTATGCGGCAAAGTGGACCTATAAGGATGCCCAAGGCCGGCAAGAGGTAAACACTGGATTTCTGCCCGCTGGCTTCCTTGCAATCGATCTCGCTCATGAACTGGGGCTTCCGTTATTCGATCCCGACAGCCAGATCGATGGCCCGGATGGCAAGAAAATGTTTGAGCCCGTGGATCCGACGATAGCCCAGCAGCTTCCAAACGTTCGCCAGCACCCAGTCGGCGGCAACGGGTTGATCGGCGGCACGGGCAGGATCGCGAATCAGACGGACGCGAAAGTCATCGTGGCCGCTAACGGCGGCTCCGACCTGATCTATCTTCCCGCGCATGATCCGGACTTGGTAAAGCACATCGCTGCGTTTCTCGCCCAGCAAGATTATGTGGGTGGCCTATTTGTCGACGATGCGTACAAGGAGGTGCCTGGAGCCCTCCCGTCCGGCAGCATTCGACTGGTTGGATCATCGCTCACGCCAACGCCAACCATCGTTGTTTCATTCAAGACTTTTTCTACCGATCCCAGGGACCCAATCATGAACGGAGTGCAGATCACCGACTATGTGTTGCAGCACGGCCAAGGCATGCACGGCAGCTTCGGTCGAGCGAATACGTTCAACTTCATGGCAGCGTACGGTCCGGATTTCAAGAAGCAGTTCGTCGATCGAGCTCCAATCAGCAACGCGGACATTGCGCCCACATTAGAGTGGATTCTTGGATTCGATATCGCAAGCAAAGGCGAACTCAAGGGGCGCGTATTGCGGGAGGCTTTGTCGGGCGGGCCCCCAGCGATTCCGTTTAAGCGGCGGACGGCCGCTTCGGAGAGCGCCACCAACGGCAAGAAAACCATATTGATGTTCCAGCAAACGGAGAATCAAGTTTACTTTGACCAAGCATGTTTCGAGAATGCGTCAGCAGCCAAGGCTCAGAACCCGTGTCCCTAGCGTCCCGGTCATTGCACCCGTCTATTGCAGTACACTCTCCCGGTGTCGGCAAATCCAAAAGATAGAGGGTGAACTTGAGTAAGCAAAGGCTAGAGGCGTTCACGGACGGCGTGATGGCCGTGATCATCACCATCATGGTATTGGACATGAAAGTGCCGCAAGGCGCCAGTTTTGCGGCGCTCAGGTCCGGCTTACCGGTGTTCCTCGCCTATGCCCTGAGCTTCGCGAATGTCGGCATTTTTTGGAATAACCACCACCACATGCTCCATGCCACCGAGCGGATCAATGGAATAGTTCTATGGGCCAATCTGTTCTTGTTGTTCTGGATGTCGCTCGTCCCATTCGTGATCCGCTGGATGGACGACACGCATTTCGCGGCTTCACCCACTGCGTCCTACGGTGTTGTGTTGGTTCTGTGCTCGATGGCGTACATTCTGCTCGAGCAAGCGATCATTAAATGCAACGGTCCGAAGTCAAAGCTGGCTCGCGCCGTCGGCAAGGATTTGAAAAGCGGAGTGTCATTTTTGATCTACCTGTTGGCAATTCCCCTGGCCTTCGTGCGCCCATGGATTGCGCTCACGCTGTATGTTGTGGTTGCCATGACGTGGTTCATACCCGACCGCCGCATCGAATCGATGGAATAGGCGAACAATTTCTCGTCGATTCGATTTCCGCGAACCTTCTCCGCCCGGAATTTCATTCTTGCGGATCAATGCTGGTGTTTTCGTTTTTTGGATCAAGACATTCGCCAAGACTGCGCACCGTTACGGCAAACTACTTGTTTTTCCCTGAGGGATTGTGCTGATTCGAGTCCAGACCAGACGCCTACGTTTTCCAGCTTGATTTCTAGCTGAAAAAAAGAACGCGTGGATCGATATCTGCGTGGTTCCATGGCAGTTCCAAATCATTTTTGCTCCGCTTGCCGCGAAGTTCCATTTTGTTACTAATCAATTGGCTATCCCGCGGCTCTTCCCAGAATCTGCCTAATTGCTCTCTGTTAAGCTCAGCTTAGGTGGTAACGAAAAATTGGCAATCCTGTCCTGGCTGCCGATCCATCGGTACGACGTCCTGAGAAGCCATTCTGGAGGAAATTCGGTGAAAGTATTATTTGGCCTTCCTTTCTGTCCAGCCAGGCACCCAGGGTGCATCAAGATCACGCTCGCCCTGTGTATAGTTCTTTGCAGTAGCCAGATTGCGGCCGGTCAACAAGCTGCTCCTCCTCCCTCTGACTCCGAGCAGGCGCAAATCAAGACTCTCCTCCAGCGGATTGACCAACTGGAATCGCGCGTTAAGGAATTGGAAACAAAACAGGGAATCGTCGCAGAGCCCGCGCCGCCGTCACCTGCCAAGCAGATGCAAGACACCATGGAAAATCCGCCACCAGCCGCTAATCCAGGGATTGGAAATATACAGATTGGGAACGGGCCTACCTTGAAGATACGCGGCTTCTCGGATGTATTGTGGAGCGACAACGACCAAAAAGGTACGACAAATTCATTCGCGCTCGGCCAATTGAACCTGTTCATCACTTCGAGGCTGTCCAGCAGAATCGACATGCTCTCGGAACTTGTTTTTGAGGCGGACAGCACGAATGAATATAGCGTAGAGGCAGAGCGACTGCTCCTCAGATATTCATTCAATGATTACTTTAAGCTGAGCGCCGGCCGATATCACACCGCAATCGGCTTCTACAGCACTGCCTACCATCACAGTACCTGGATGCAAACAGCAACCGACCGCCCGTTCATTTTCGCGTTCGAGGACGAAGGAGGAATCCTACCCATCCACAATGTTGGTGTATCAGCGGAAGGGCTTATTCCTTCGGGGCAGTTGGGGCTGCACTATGTAGCGGAGATAGGCAATGGCCGTGCATCAAGGTCGAGATTAAATGAGCCGGTTCAGAACGTGGTGTCCGATCATAATGGCAAGGCATTCAATATCGCGTTTTTTGCGCGACCTGAAGCCGTGCGCGGTTTGCAGTTCGGCTACTCGTTCTATCTCGACAATCTCGTGCCGGCCGGGCTGCCGAACATCAGAGAAACCATCATGGCGGTGCACATCGTTTACCAGAGTTCACAGTTCGAGTTTCTGAATGAAGGAATATTCATCAACCATGCGCTCGTTAATTTACCGACGGTATACAGGACACCTGCTTTCTACACGCAGATTTCACATTCGATTGGCCTGTTCCGCCCTTACTTTCGCTATCAGTTCTTGAATGCATCGACGCAAGAGCCGATCTTCGGAGATGTAGGCCGCCGGAATGGACCTTCGGTCGGCTTGAAATACGATTTCGGGGAATACGCGAACTTTAAGGCCCAATATGACCGGGCGGGGACGAGACTGGCTAACTCGACCAATGGAGTCACCACGCAGCTGTCATTCACATTTTGAGGGGATGGAGGAGCAGCTTTGCAGGACAGTACTTTTTCTGATGTGAATCCTCGCCGCCGAGCGCTCCGCCAAATTGGCCGGTTTTTCGCGGTTCCTTTCATTCATCACACCGAATTGCCTTCCAAGTACCTCTTCGCGAGGAAACAAATTCTGAAGCTGGCACTGCTCTGCGCCATCATGTCCATGGGACTCCGGGGTGTCGCGGCGCAAACAGACTCGCGGAACGATCTTGCGGTGGTCGTGAACCCTCATACCCCGGTTGACAATATTACCTTGGAGGATCTGCGCAAGATCTTCCTCGGCGAGCGCCAATTCTGGAGTTCCAATATGCCCGTCGTTCCTTTGATCCGGCCTCAAGGAACACCCGAACGTGAGGTTGTTCTTCGAGTTCTTTTCAAGATGACGGAAAACGAGTACAAAAAATATTGGATCACAAAGGTTTTTCGGGCCGAAGCCACAAACGAACCCACCGTGGCCCTCACCAATTCGTTTGCGAATGATGCCGTGGCTGCGATTCCCGGCTCGGTCACGATTGAGAATGTTAAAGATGTGCCCCGCGGGGCCAAGGTATTGAAAATCGATGGGCGCAAACCTGGCGAGCCGGGCTACCCACTGCGATAAAGATGGCTTAGTGACCTTTGGCTGCAAAGCACCTTATGAAATCTAGGACACGCGCTCCGGAAAAGTTTTTGATTGCAGGTGCGATCGTTTTAATGATCGCCGTGGCGATCGGGGTGTATCGGCTCCGGGCGCAGGCGGATGAAAGCAAGGCGATGGAGCTTCTGCTCGGTCGCATCGAATCCCAAACCATTCAGCTGCAAGGCCTTCAGTGGCATGCCGCTGCCAAAGGGCAAGTCAGCTCGAAATTCCTCGGTGAATTGCGAAATGCCCGCCTGGGGATGCTTCAGACTGCAAAGGAGGTGAAGCAGCACCAGCCGAGCGATGAGATCTTGGGCCCGTTCTACAAAGCGTATACCGACTATGTTGCGACAGTGGACCAGGAACTGCTTCTGATCGCGGTGGGGCGCAACGCGCAAGCCATTAAGCTCGATGATGAAATCGGCGGCCCGGCCTACAAATCGCTCACGGATGCGATCGAGGCAGCAGTCTCTACCTATAACAAGCAGGCCCAAGAATCACAACGCAAAGCGGAATATCAATCCATCCTTGAAATCACAATCCCGGCACTCGTCGTATTCATCCTGTTCTGGCGCCTGCAAAGGGTTCTACGGCGCAGCGAAGAGCGGTTTCGCTCCCTCACGGAAAATGCATTCGATATCGTCGCCATCCTCGATCGCGATGGGAGGATCCAATACTTAAGCAGTTCGGTGGAAGGGATTCTGGGATATTCGCCTTCCGCAACAAACAAGGAAGATTTCGCCGGCCTGGTCCATCCCGATGACCGTGTAATCGCTCGCACTTGGATCGCCGATGTAGTCCAGTCTAATGGCAAGCCCATACCGATTGAACTCCGTTTCCAGCATGCCAGAAATGAATGGATCCAAGTGGAGGCAGTCGCTCGAAACCTTCTTAATACGGCAAACATTCAGGGACTCGTTGTCAATTGTCGGGATATTTCCGCCAGGAAAAGCGCCGAGGAGAGGCTGACCCACAACGCATTCCATGATGTGTTGACGAATCTGCCGAACCGCGCCCTGTTTCTGGATCGCTTGCGACGCGCCTTTTACAATTCCAAGCGTCATCCCGATTATCTCTTTGCCGTCCTGTTCATCGACCTCGATAATTTCAAAATTGTGAACGACAGCCTGGGACATACCTGCGGAGACCAGCTGATCGGCGCCGTTGCGGACAGAATCATGGGCGCGTTGCGCCAAGAAGATGGCGTGTCAAGAAGTCCGGTCCGAATCGGTCCAAACCGGTCACCCGGCGACGATACCTTGGCACGGTTCGGGGGCGACGAGTTCACCGTCTTGCTAGTCGACATCAAGCACCCGAGCAACGCGCTGCAAGTAGGGACGCGAATTCATGAGTTCCTCGCGGCTCCTTTCATGCTGGGAGGACAGGAAGTATTTGCGTCGGCCAGCATTGGAATCGCCACAAGCGATACGCACGCGAACCTCCCGGACGACCTTCTTCGCGCAGCCGACACAGCCATGTATCGCGCCAAAGCATCCGGGAAGGGGCACTGCGAAGTTTTCAATACGGAAATGCACTCGCTTGCTGTGAACCGGCTGAGGTTGGAAAGTGACATGCGGAGAGCCGTGGAGCGCGGCGAATTCCTGCTCAACTACCAGCCCATAGTTTCACTGACCGACAGCCAATTGGTTGGCTTCGAAGCTCTGATTCGCTGGCAGCGCCCGCAAGTCGGTTTGATCTCCCCGGGGGAGTTCATAGCCGCAGCGGAAGAGACTGGATTGATCGTTCCGATCGGCCAATGGGCCGTTCGCGAGGCTTGCGCTCGGGCTCAAGCGTGGAATCGCGAACATGCCTCGACCGCTCCGATGGCCATATGCGTAAACATCTCGGCTAGGCAGTTCACGCAGCCTGATCTGTTCGTCCAAATCAAGGAAGCGCTTCGGCAATCCGGCCTGAATCCGGCACAGCTGAAGCTTGAGATCACGGAAAGCCTGGCAATGGCGGACGCCGAGAAGACGGAAACGATTCTGCGGCAACTGAAGGCCCTTGGGATCGGCCTGAGCATCGATGACTTTGGCACCGGATATTCTTCGCTGAGTTACCTGCGCCGCTTCCCCGTCAATACTCTGAAAATAGACCAGTCCTTCATCAGCGGAATCGGTATCGACACGGAGAGCGGTGAAATCGTCCGGACCATTGTGACATTAGCTCATAACCTCGGGCTCGATGTTGTGGCGGAGGGAGTGGAAACGATTGAGCAGGCGAACGCGCTTAAGAATTTCGGCTGCGAATTTGCCCAGGGTTATTATTTCCACAGGCCGATGGGCGAAAAAATGGTCGAAGAGTTGCTTGAAGGTCAGAGGGTCGGCAAAGTTTAGTAAGCCTCACTTGGGAAATTCAAGAAGATTGCTGCTGCTTACCCCGCTGGTCGCCTGGGCCGGCTTGTTGGGATATGAAGCCGGTCAGATATCCGTTTCCGCACCGAGCAATATCGTGGATTTCGCTCATTCCCCATTTCAGGTCTTAGGTGATAATCTGACTTCTGATATGACGGTCTACACAGCCGCCTCGGGGAGCAGAGTGGTGGCAACATGCTCAATGCATTGGGATTGGGCCATGGAGGCTCTCAATACCGCCGAAAAACCAGAGCGTCAAGTTGTGAACCCGGCCGCACATTAAGTTCTTCGCAACATCCAGGCCAAGTCCGGGGCGATATCTCCATAACCTTTTTGCCCGCTGCACCGATATGCGCAGCCAATGTGCCTGACTGTTCGAGAAGCGCGACACGGGGAATGAATACAACACGCTTGAGGCTCAGTTAGGGATGCTCAGGTGTCCTGACGAAAGGGAAAGGGGTGCTGATTGACGACAAAACTACAATCCATACTGCGAATCGCTTTGTTGCCATTGATAGTATCCGTGCTTGCCACAGCCTGTTTCGGCGCGGATTCCGATTATTCGCAATACCTTCCTCTAAAAGTGGGCAAGAAATGGGTTCTGCGCTCCAAATCTGTTGCCAGCCCCATGGTCTTCGAAGTCGTCAGTAAGAATCGGGATGGCTACCATGTGCGATGGGATAATCCCTGGATTCCGAGTGAGTTAACTATCGATCCGAGAGACGGGAAGTTCTATTTATCGCAATTGACCATGAATGGCCAGACTGCTCCCATGCCCGGCGATACTTTGTATTGGGACTTCACTGCGCCCAAAGGAGCCAAGTGGGCCAATAAGATCGGGAAAATGACGGTGATGGCTCGCGACAGTGCAGTCCGAGCGGACGACAAGACCTATACCGACGTTATTCAGATTCGAGAGAACAATCAACTCTGGTCATTTGCGCCAGGCGTGGGCTTCGTGCAATTCGGAGAGGGCCAGGGCGCTTTTGTGCTAGATGAGCGCGCCTCGAACAGTTCACTCGGGAATGAAGAAACTGCGCCTGCGACCCCCGCCTCCCCGAACGAACCGCCTTCCTCGCACAGTCAGTTTGTGGGTGGCCACACACGCGGCCTTCCGCTTATTGGCCTGCAGGCCACAATCTTTGCCAATGAACCACTGACTCCTACAACAGCCAATGCGCACTTTCAAATGTCGGTCGATGCGGGAATCACTTTTCAAGGATTCAGCGCCACTTGGGCCAAACTCGAGCCGCGTCCTGGTGTGTACAAATTTGACGAAATCGACTTCAACGTCGGAGAGGCCGCACGCGCTAATATACCGGTGGCCTATACGCTGAGCATCATTGATACAGGCATGAAAACTGTGCCGGAGTATTTAAAGAACGCCGGTTGGCAAGATCCAAGATTGCAACGTCAATTGATGCAACTGATTGAGGCCATGGCGCCGCACTTTAAGGGGCGCTTGTCGTGGGTCATGATCGGAAATGAAATTGACCCCTACTTTGAGAAACACGGTGACGAAGCGCGCGCATATGCGGCTCTCCTCGGGGCCGCCTCCGCAAAATTCCACTCACTTTTGCCGGGAGTGCAAGTCAGTCATACCATTACGTTTCCGGGCTTATACATGGAGAATGGCCTGCTCAAATCGCTGTTCGATCAGTCGGACTTCCTCAGTCTTACCTATTATCCGGCCTCCGCCGACCTTAGATTCCGCGACCCGGACACTGCTTTTGCGGACTTTCCAGCAATGATCTCAGCCGCCCGCGGCAAAAAAATTCTTTTGCAGGAAGTGGGTTACTCGAGTTCGCCTTTGAATGACAGTTCGCAGGAAAAGCAGGCTAAGTTCTTTGAAAACGTTTTCGGTCAGCTTCGCGATCACTCTTCCAACTTTATCGGCGCGAATTTCCTGTTTATGTCCGATTTTTCCGATACCGTGGTGGATGGATTGGTCCGTTATTACAATGCACCCGGCGCCGATCGCTTCCGGGCCTTCCTCCAGACGCTCGGTATGTTTGACGGGCAAGGAAAACCCAAAAAAAGTTGGACGGTTTTTCAACAGGAAGCTACCAGAATGAAGCAATAGCCCGTTCGCGGAGATTTGTGAGTCCATTTCTAAAGTCCATTTCCGCGCGGGTCGGTGTGTCGATCTAGTGTGGCGTGAATGACTTAGGACTTTTCGAGAAATATTTCCAGCCGCCAATACCCATTTCTCTTCAATTGCAGCCGTCAAATTCTAAACCCCGCTAAATGAGCAACAGTTTTGATTTGAGATGCGGTGGATCCGCCAAATTGTACGGTCGGCACCGAGGTAGTACTAGTACTATCGTAACTAATAGTAGTCCTAGTTTTTAATTGACTTATTTCGGTCTAAGTAATATTTCTATTGGGCAATTCCCGAGTCGGAATTGGTAATCCCTGTCTGTGTCGACCAGTAAGTGAAAAACAAATTGCACGGCGGTAAAAGCACCATCTGGGCCAACTGAGTTTGCGAGATTTTGTCGCTAATTTCGCGAAACGTGAGGGGTGAGGTTGTCGCTATGCTGCCCAATTTACTAGTCATCGAGGATGCGAGTCACAGTTTTGACTCCAGCCTCGCTCATCAGCTGAATGCAGGCGGAGGATTTCGGTGCGAGCGAAAAGTATGGGGGGCCATTGATTTTGAGAATCTCCGCTCCCACTCCTGTGAGGTTGTACTTCCCGTAACCCCTTTGCATGCCGGCGCGGGGGCGGCGTTTTTCCGATGGCTTCGTAAGAATCCACTTCGAGTACCCACGTTAGCCGTTCTTCACGGCGACTCCAATGAGGAATTGATACACACGGCCTCCCAGGTAACAGATGATTTTGTTCTTTCACCGGTGTCTCAGGTCGAGCTTCGAGAACGGCTGAACCGCCTGCTCGGCCCTCCCGTGTGCGATTTAGACGAGCTTCATCGCGGGATTAGAGAAAAGTTGGCGCTGGCTCAGATCGTCGGAAACGACGAAGCGTTCGTCCGCATCATCGCCCAACTGCCGAGTATCGCCTCGAGTGACCTTCCTGTTCTCATCACTGGAGAAACGGGCACGGGAAAGGAATTGTGCGCTCATTCCATTCATCTTCTGAGCGGGCGCAGTGGCGGCCCATTCATTCCGGTTGATTGTGGAGTCATACCGGATCACCTGGCCGAAAACGAACTGTTTGGCCATGCCCGAGGGGCCTATACGGACGCGCATGCGGATCAAAAGGGGCTTGTCTCCATGGCCGATTCAGGGACTCTATTCCTAGATGAGATTGACGCGCTTTCTCAAAACACACAGTCAAAGTTCCTGCGATTTTTCCAGGAGTCCACCTATCGACCTCTGGGTTCGGAAAGGTTTGCCCGCGCGGATGTCCGCATTGTGGCGGCCACCAACCGCAACCTCGAAGATATGGTCCGCGATAAGGCATTTCGTTCGGACCTCTACTTTAGACTCAACGTATTACGCCTGCACTTGCCGTCGCTGCGAGAGCGCCGGGGCGATATTGAGCTTATGGCGCGGCATTTCGTGAGATCCCTTTCGGCCCCTGACTCCTGCAAATCGATTTCCCCGGCGGCGATTCGAAAGCTGGAAAATCACGATTGGCCGGGGAACGTCCGGGAGTTTATCAACCTCCTGCAGCGCGCCGTGGTGCTCTCCGGCGGAACTAAGATCATTCTTCCCTGCCATATCATGTTGCCGGACGCGGGTAACGACGCCGAGGATCCCACGCCGAATTTCCAAAGCGCCCGGCGCCGGATGATCGAGACGTTCGAACAGCGTTTTGTTACGGATTTGTTGCGCAAACATCAAGGAAACGTTACGCACGCCGCGCAAAAAGCCGGAAAAGATCGTCGCGACTTCGGCAGGCTCATAAAAAAATATGGCATTAAGCGCGGCGACCTCTGATCGGATGTCTGTACCTCACCTGTGATGAATGGCCGGCTAAAAGCAGAGTTTGCAGGAGTTCCCAGGGTGAGCCGCTTCCTATTCCTTCTTGGAAGGGGTTCCATGGCGAGACTAATTTCCATCGCTTCGATCGCATTGATTTTTATGCTCCTCAGTCCGGCTCCGAACTTCGCGCAGGCCGCGCCGGTCTCAATCGCACTCACTCCAAGTGTAGCCAGTCCGCAAATGCTGGGCACCAGCATCGTTTGGACGGCTACGGTAGTAAACCCGGTGCCTGGCGATACATACGACTACCAGTTTGCCATCTCCATCAACGGAAATATTCAGGTGGTACGAGACGCGGGTGTCGCCAATACATTCACCTGGGTGCCCTACACGGTGGAAGGATTATATTGGGTAGTCGTCAGGGTGCGGGACATCACCTCGCCCACCCGCATCGTCTATCCATATGCTGCGGCGATCTATCAAATAATGCCGTGGGTCACAACCGCCGGCGGGTCTGCGGTGAATCCGACAGCGAATCCGTTAGTGGCTTTGTTTAGCGGCCCGCCCTGCACAGCTGGACATTTCCTTCTGGTACGATTCCAGAAGGTCACCGATACCGTTTCGAGCACTACCAACTCCGTCTCTTGCTCACAGTTCAGCGCCAATTTCTATGTCGCGGGAATGTTACCGCTCACTCAGTACCTCATGCATTGGGAGGAATTTGGGCCCGGCTTCGCCGGGAGCGTCGGCCCAAACTTGACCTTTACGACGGGGGCGCTCCCTGCCAGCTTTCCCACGTTAAATTTCAACGTGAACGTCCCCCCCACGCCCAATGACGCGCTTTACCCGTTTGTATTCTTCCATTTATTCGCGGTTTATCCCAATGTGATTTGGCCCGTTGCCACCGATTTGTCCGGGAACATCGCCTGGTTTTATCCCGGCCCCCTGTTCATCACCCGCGTCGAGCCGGGCGGAAACTATTTTTCCATGACCAATCAAATTCTTTCCGAATACGACCTCGCGGGCAACGAAATCCTCGAAACAAATGCCAGCATCCTGAACGAACAGTTGGTTGCTCAGGGCTATCCGCCCATGACCTCCTTTAATAGCCATGAGACCCGGCGGTTGCCCAACGGCAATATTCTCATCCTGGGCGCACGCGACGTCTCTTCGACCAGCGCGCAGGGGGGGACGCCGACAGCTCCCGTCGACATCATCGGCGATATGGTCCTGATTTTGGATCACAACATGCAACTCCTCTGGGCCTGGGATTCGTTTGCTCATCAAGACATCACCCGCGCCGCGACCCTGGGTGATATATGCCTGCAAGGAAGTGGAGGCTGTCCGGCGTTCAGTTCGAGTTTTACACAAGCCAACGACTGGTTGCACACCAATTTCGCCCAGGTTACAGCGGACGGGAATATTATTCTCTCGGAGCGCAGCCAGGATTGGGTCGTGAAGATCAACTACAGCAATGGTGCGGGGGACGGCAGCGTGCTGTGGAGGCTAGGGGCTTTTGGGGACTTCAATATCATAAATCCGCCGAGCGTGACGTGCGGGGATCCTAACGTTTTCCCATGGTTTACTCACCAGCACGACGCAGCTATCGAATTTGAATCCAATACCGATGCCACCGGCATAAAAATCATGACCGTTTTCGACGACGGGAACTTGCGTTACTCGCAATGCGGGAACATGGGAGACAGCAGAGGAATGGTTTTGTTTATGGGAGAAGCGGCCCGTACGATCTATATTCAAACTTCAGCCGATCTTGGCGGGTATTCGTTTGCGGTGGGAAGCTCACAATTGCTACCCAACGGTGCGAGCGTAACTGCCAGCTACGATAACGGGCTGCAAGGGTCTCCTGCTCCGTTTTCGCAGGCTACTGAGGTGGATCTTGGCGGGAATATCGTCTATCAACTGCAGGCGGACCACTGGTCGTACCGCACGTATCGCATGCAGAATTTGTATACACCCACGATTCCATAGGGAAAACCGCGGCGCTGCCATTTCATGGCAGCGTGGCGAACCCATCGGCCTGAGCAGCGGGCTTTAGTGCCGGGCAAGCCCATTTGGAATGGAAATTGGTTTCGAAGGACTCAAGGCCGAGTGCTGCCAGCCAACCGCTGTAATGCCGGCCTAATAGTTCAGTCCGGCGGAAGTGGCATGGCTCCACTGCGGTAGGAGCGACATTCCGTATTGAAAAATTGTCATTGGCCACTGTTTCGGCGTGCGATCCTCGTACACCAGGCCACTGTGCAACACCGGGTAGTGAAGAGGGTCGAAGTAGGGCATTCCGGGCCAGTCGATATCCTGCCAATTGAAAAATGCAAGCCCGGAAATACAGGGGCTTTTCCCAGCGGTGAGGCAACCCACGAAAGGCAACCAGGGCTGGAGCTCGCTTAGAATCGTGTAAGCCTGTGCGGATTCGGGAAATATGCCAGTAGTCGAGAATGTCCAAGCTGGGAAAGCGCTCGTGCCTGGCAACCCAATGGGGCCTTGGTCCGATCCCTCAGAGCCTGCCCACTCGGTGATGACCACCGGCATATCAGTCGGCATGGCAGGGAGGGCCATATTGATTGCATAGGAGGACCAATATGCATTCAGCAGGTATAGGCTTATGCCGGCAGCAAGCAAGATGTTCCGATTTTCCGTAATCTTGGCCGGGACAAAACTGCCCGGATCGTCGATTGAGAATCCCACAGGGCGCGAGGGATCGAGGAATTGCGCGGTGTCTGCTGTAGTGCCTAGGTACGTTGGGTTCAAAGAGTTGCCGTTTCCCAAGCTCCAGTAGATGACTGACGCCCGGTTGTAGTCACGGTTGACCATGGCCGTGACCATGTTCTGCGCAATTGAGACCACCATTGGTTCCTGGTAATTGGCCCAAGCCGGAATTTCTTCGGAGATCATCATGCCCATCTGGTCAGCGATGCGGGAGAATTTCGGATCGGGCGGGTAGTGAATCGAGCGGATAAAATTTACTCCCATTTCCTGAATTTCCGTAAGGTCCTGGCGGATGGTCGATTCATTGGCAACGAAACCTTGCGCGCCGTAAATATCATGCCGCGTAATTCCCCGCAGGAAGATAGGCTTGCCATTTAGAAGTATCTGGTTGGAAGCGGTTCTGATTTGCCGAACGCCGATGCTGTCGGTCGCCAGATCCACGGATCCGGAGCTATCGAGCAGCACACCCCAAACGTCGTATAGAGTTGGCGTGGCAGGCGACCATAGCGCCGGAGGAGAGATCGTAATGTTACAAGCAAGCTCGTCGTCTGTAACCGGAACCGCTAAACACTCGCCTTCAGCAACGCCGGAAAGGGAGATCCCCATCCCGCCATTAAGATGCGCCGTACTTTCGCCGGCTATTCTTAGCCGAATCTGAAGATTGGCAACGCTTAGATCGGAATTAAAGCTCTGATCAACAAACAAATCCGTGATTACGGCGTGATCGGAATACACCAGACTTAGATCCCGCACGATGCCACTATTCGGCGCCCACGCGATCGGAAGTGTGTATGCCAGTGCCCCGTACACAGGTAGGAGTAGTTCTGTGGGACCGCCCGGAACCGTCGTGGAGAACAGCCGGTCGTCAATGTCCAGCTCAAGAACATTTTCGCCTGCAATATTTAAAGCCGCGAGCGCATCGAGGCGAGTTGCAGTAAAGGCCGTGAGTGCGCCGATTTGTTGTCCATTTAGCTTTACCGTTGCAGTATTCACGATCCCGCCGATATCCAGGTAGGCGACCAGCGGGGCTTGCTGGAGGCTCAACGAAAACGTCTTCGTCCAAACGGAAATGCCTCCAAAAAAATGGCAGTGTTGCGGGAACGTTTATTGTCGCGGTCTGTCCTTGAGAAACAAGCGTCCAGGGACCATCCAGCGATTGAACTGTTTTTTGTGAGTTGGCGCCTTGCGCGTCAATCGGATGGACGGTCGGAACCAGACACAATAGTAGACCGACGAGCTTGAAAAACCGTTCCAACATTCTAGTCACTCCGAGTGAAGCGATCTCTATCATAAAACCGGTCCTCTTCTACCCTTCCAGCTGATGCCGTCTGGAAAGAATCATGCGGTAGACGGGTCAATCCGTTAGCCACCCAGTGCAAATTCGCGAGGTTGATGGCGGACCAGTTGCTTACATTGGAGAACATCCAAAGAGAAGAGACGGAGCAGTTTCAGAAAGGTTTGTCCTTTTCTTTTTATTTGGAACTATGTTGGCTTTAGCTATAACTGCGGACGGGTCGCGTCGCAATTCGCTGGGGGCGGGTGCGGCGCCACCCGAGCTATCTCTATTTTAGATGCGCTTGAACTAGCCGAACTTTCTCCGCTACGTGTGCCTCCCAACTGTGTTCGCGGGCGCAAGCCTGCCTGCGCAAGACAACTTCGGGATCCTTTTCCTTCAACGCACGGGCAATTTGTTCCATGAACTGGTTCTCGTTTTCGGCCACGTAAATCAAATTGCGAAAGTTATCCACCGCGGGAATCGCGGTGGACACTACTGGTTTACCCGTGGCCATATATTCATGCAATTTCAAGGGATATATGCTGCGCGTGGCATCGTTCAATCGGTAGGGCATGAGGCAAACGTCCATCCCTTTCAAATATCCGGGAAGCTCATCCAATGATTTCATTCCCAGCAAATGAACGTTGGGGAGATCCGGCAAGGATTTCTCAGCACCGGCCATAATTCCTCCCACAATCACCACGTGATATTCCGGCGTTGTGGCTACTAGCCGCAACAGCTCCGAGTCGAAGCGAATGGGATCGACCATGCCCACAAATCCAATCCTGGGATGAGGGATCTTTTCAAGGTCGGCGGGAATGCTGGTTCGTGGGTCCGCGGCCTTGGAAAAATGGCCGATGTCGGCGGCGTGATTCACCACGAATGTTTTTGGATTGAGCGGGGATTTTTTCACTTTCAGCGGATCGGATCCTACAAAAACCATTTCAGCGGCGCACGAAAGGGCATTGTCTATCCCCGTGACTACTTTTTTCTCCCGGGCGTCCGGGAAAAAAGCCGGCCAGTCGTCAACACAATCGTAAATCACGTGCTCGAATTGCAGATCCAAAACGCTGAGGCACTGCGCGAAAAAGGCCCACAGCCACGGCCGCTTGCTTCCAAATTTCCGCAGCAAAGCGCTGATTTCAGCTTTATATAAGGGTGCATTTGCAGCCGCCAGAAATGGACTTTTAAGATGAAATGGGAAATAGGGAAAATTGGGCCGGTAAACGAATAGCTGGGGCATGACCTCGCGGAGTTGCGGCAATTTGGAATTCCGAAAGCCGGCGTCGCCGTTCGCGCGAATGGCCAGACGGCGAACCAGGGGACGAAAAGGTTCTACGTATAGGACCGTTGAATACGGAGCCAGGCGAGACATCACTTGTTGCACAGGCGTCCAGTGAGCATCCCAGGCCTGCGTCGCCAGGCAAAGAATGGTTTCACCCGAGAGCGGGATCGTAGTAGCGCTCATGCGTGCGCCAACTGGGTGTAGGCCGCCAAGGTTTGTTGCGCCGCGCCGCGCCATGTGAAGGCCCTTGCGCGTTCGAGCCCTTTCACGCGTAGCGATTCGCGCAAAACGGAATCGGTAAAGACGCGCTGCATGGCCGATCCGATATCGTCCACTGAGTAGGGGTTCACATGGAGGGCCGCATCACCTGTAATTTCCGGCAAAGCGTCGGCGTTGGATGTGATGACAGGAACGCCGCAGGCCAGCGCCTCAAGAGCAGGCATGCCAAAGCCCTCAGAAAGCGACGGAAAAACGAACATCGACGCGCCACTGTAGAGAACCGGCAAATCCTCGTTCTTTGCATAGCCCAATTCAACGATATGGGGCCCCAGCTTTAGCCGGTCGATCGCCTTAGTGATATCTGACGATGTCCACGTGCGCCTCCCCACCAGGACCAATTTCATATCAGGATTGACTTCGTGGCGAAATCGATGAAATGTTTCCAATATTCGAACAACATTTTTGCATGCTTGTAATTTGCCAACATACAGGACGTACGGTTGTTTGATGGCATACTTTTGTTCCACCGTTTGCCGGGCAATTTCCGCCGCAATAGGCCGGAAATGATCGCCCACGGCGTTATGGACGACTTTTAGTCTTTCATCGGAAATCTTGAACCTATCGGCCACTAAATCTTTTACAGCCTGGGAGACGCACAAAACCACTCGGGCGTTGCGGAGCCCCGTACGAATCAGCCGGTTTAAGCGCCACCGGACCAACGCGGGATAAAACTCCGGATGTGCAAACATGTCGAATCCATGAACGGTGAATAAATAGCGCGTTGGGCAATATGGAGGCGGCACGAAGGTAGCATGTAGAATATCCACGCCACTTCGAATCACAGCGAGAGGGAGCGTGAGGGGAATGCTAATCCATCGAACATTGGGGCGCAAAACGTGATACTTGACGTTCTCCTGGATGATGTCGAATGATTCAGCAGCGTGAGACTGTAAACAAAAAAGGTGATATTCGTTTTGCTTATCAATTTCCGCCAGCGATCGCACCAGGCCATGTTCGTAGGTCTCCGGTCCGCCGGCCTCCCTACCAGCCATCACTGCGAAGATTCCAATTTTCATGAGCGCATCATTTCGTAATACGTTTCTTCGACGCGACTAACCGCGGTATCGAGCGAGTATTCTGTTTCCATAAAATGGCGGGCGGCCGATCCCAACCTGTAGCGTTCCTGTGGACTTTCGATCAAATGCGAGACGGCGTCGGCAAATCCTATCTCATCTCCGGGCCGTACAAGCACACCGCTCGCCCCATGATCGAGGATTTCAGGAATTCCACCGACGGCGGAAGCCACGACTGGGAGACCTGCGGCCATGCCTTCACACAGAGCAAGTGGAACGCCTTCTATGTGGGAGGGATGAACCTGAATATCGAACAAGCGAAGCATACGAGCCAGATCTTCCACAAATCCCAGAAACCTTACTCGGTCATCAAGTCCTAAAGCCGAGCACTGCGAACGAATGGCACCCTCGAGTGGCCCAACGCCGCTGATCCATAGTTTCGCTTTGGGGTGCCTTGCCACAACAGTTTTAAAACTCCGCAGCAAGGAGTCGTGCGCCTTCTCCGGATAGAGCCGGGCTACGTTTCCTAGCACGATTTCATCATTGGCGGCACCCAGTTCGCGGCGCCGCTCCTGTCTCTCTTGCTCGGGCATCGTTACGCAACGCCCCTCGAATCCGCAAATTAAGGTACCGACTCCGCCGGGAAAACGTCCCAATCTGCCGCTCTTTCGTTGCGTGTCTTCGCAATGCGCGGTAACCCGGTCGAAGGAGCGCAGCACGACCCTATCAATCGCCTGGATCATGTTCCGTTTCCAGTCGTAATCGGCCCAGACGTAAACGGTTGCGATGGTCCTGGCGGGTTTCAACCGCGATGCTATGGCGCCCACGCAGTCGGCATAGCAATTGTGCGTATGCAGAATATCGACTTTGTGTTCCCGCATCAGTTTCGCGAGTCTGCGGGAAGATTTCACGAGTGGCTTGCCCCTGTGCCATGGGATGGTTTCGACCTGCAGGCCTGCACGGGTCGCGGAATTCACGAACGGCGTTTCGGTGTTTCCTGGATTGGCAAAACAAACAAGAGACACGTCGAATCTTGTGCGGTCAACTTTTCGAAGCCAGTTGATCACGGCAGTTTCGATTCCGCCGTAAGCCATCGAATGAATCAGGTGCATGACCGAGATGCGCTGGGCGGTGCCGTTCGTCGGAGGGTCCTGCACGACAGTGCTATGAGATTTCACTCAGGGTTCCAATTTTTGATTCATGAAGACAGGTGCATATAACCAAGCAAGTTCAGCTTTCCTCGCACAAAATTGTGCCGACAATCTTGGATCTCATGGATTCCAATTCATTTTTCAGATCGAGAAGTTCGTCGCGGTGATGCCGGCCACTGGTCAGTGTAATCACCACCCCGTCCGCCCGGGACGCAATCAGATTGGCGTCCGCGAATCGACCGAATGGGGCGGAGTTGACGATGACGAACCGATATCGTGGATAGAGTTCGAGTTCCATCAACTGCGAGAATGCTGTCGAGGTGAAAATGCTTGCGCCTGCATTCGCGGTTCCTGCGGGGAGAATAGCGAGGTTCGGCTTTATCACGCGCACCGCGCCGGCTGTGATCGCCGGTGAAGCGCTCAGCACATTCGTAAGACCCGGTTGAAGGTCGATGCCAAATCGATCGTGGAGCCAGGGGTTTCGCAGGTTCGCATCGACAAGCAGCACGGATTGGCCGTCCATCGCCGATAATCCCGCTGCCAGTTGAACGGAGATCTCCTCGGAAGGCTCTCCCTCATGGAACCCCGCAACCAGGATGAATTTATCGCTATCGGTAACCGATGCTTGCAGATTAGCGGACAGTTTCAGTACTTCCGATGACACCTCGGGCAATCGCGATGAAAGACCCGGAGCGGGCATAGGCGATGTGTCAGAAATTGCGCTATCTGGAAAGATTCTGGATTCGCTGGCAAACGGGACCGCTTTTTCAATTCGTACCCGAATTGTAGGCACAAAAGGTTCTCCTTCCAACGGTTTTAGACAATCTTCACTAACTCACTCTGTCGCACTTGCTTGCGTTTCTTACTGGGGTGTCGCTCAAAAATGTCACACCCGTCGCATACAGTGCCGCGGCGATCGGAGAGCAATGCGGATGAATACAGAGACCGAGCCGATTGGTATTTTTCGTTGTTCCAAATCTTCATCGGATCGATCGTTTCGACATTCAAGTCCGCAAAGTCGCGATTCTTGCGATACACAATACAGCACGGCGAAACACCGCCATCCGGATTCACCACCACCGACCTATACAAGTAAAAGCAGGGGCCCGGCTTCCCCGCCTGCCCGAATTGTTGTTCTTCATGGTTACTGGTTACGCGCCCCTCGATCGTGGTTGGAAACCATTTGTCGGCCACTTCTTTCCGGTTTGTAACTTCATACGGCATTCCAACAGGAATGAAGCGCATGATGTCCACTCCAATCTTCTTGGAGAGAGCTTCGGCTTGGCTGATTTCTCGCTCGTTTTGCTTCATGACGATGAATTGCCATTCGACGACAGGCGTCTTTTTCTTTCGGGCATCCCGCCGGCGGATCAGTTCGGACAAATTGTGGATTACCAAATCGTAGTTGCCGCCGATTCTATATTGCACATAGGATTCCTGGCTGGTTCCATCCAGCGAGACGATCAAGTATTCCAGGCCGCAGTCGATTATTTTGTCCAAATCATCCGAATCAAGCTTTACAAAATTCGAACTGAGATTGGTTCCCACGTCATGCTTCTGGGCGTAATCAATCATCGAATAGACTTGCTTGTTCAGCAGTGATTCGCCCCAATTGTGCATATAGGCTTCAAACAAGTAGGGGGAAAACGCATCGAAGTATTTCTGGAAGTGCGCAAACGAAAGCATCGCCTGTGGCCTGCCCAGGTCGTTGAGACCCGTGGGGCACAAGGGACATTTTAAATTGCAATAATTGCAGGGGTCGATAATCATCAGATACGGATGCGCCGCCAGTTCGATCCGGGCCGCCTTCCGTTCAAGTTCCACCCGGGCAAGGTTCGCCCATTTGCGCGGATTTCCGTGTTGCATCACGGAATGGAAATGGCGCTTGTTGCGCGTGTACTGCGGAACCTTCTTCAGAAATCTCTCAGCTAAGGACATGAGGTATGTAACTCCCGCCGCAAATCAACTTACGCTCCGGCCGCTTGCGAACTTAAGTGCAGGGTCCGGCTGCGTGATTCCACTAAATATTGAATTGTCCTGGTCAGACCTTCTCGCAGCGAGACCCGCGGCTCCCAGCCCAGCATCCGCAGACTTTCCTTGTTGTCGCAATAGCTCCGCTTCATTTCCGTTGGACGGGTGCGGCCGGGAGCCTCAACCACTTTCAGGTCTGCATCCATGACCTCTAAAACTAATTCCGTTATTTCTATGACGCTGCGCTCATTGCCGCCGCCGATGTTCACAACGCGCCCGGAAAGATCGGGGCCAAGAACCGCCGCGGAGAGAAAGGCCGCCACCGCATCATCGACATAAAGGGGATCGCGCGTCTGCGATCCGCCATCGAGAACGATCTCGGATTTTCCGTCCAGAACGCTATCAACCACGAAGGAAATCAAGTTAAAGGATTGCCGCGGACCATAAATCATGGTCGGGCGAATCGATACCGTCTGAAGTTCGTGGATGCGCGAATACAATTCGCATAGTTGCCAGCCTGCGGATTTCGCAATCGCGTAGGCACTGATTGGCTGCGCCGGCAACGCCTCACAGTACGGCATGTCACAATTGCCGTACACTTTGCAGGAATCGCCGTAGATAAAAAGCTTTCCCGAAGATAGCCGAAAGGCTTCGAGAGCGTTTAGAGTTGTCAGGGTATTGGCCTGAATGCACTTCTCGGCATGGCTGAAGCTCTCGCGCGCATCCGGATGAGCTGCAAAGTGAATCAGAATTTCAGGTTCGAATGCCGCCATCGTTCGAACGGACTCCCGCGCGTTTGAAAGGTCACATTGCGCAAATTCAAATCCCCCGCCGGGAATCTCCGACAGTCTGCCCAGGGAACGTGAGAGGGCAGTCACGATGGCCTGCTGCGATAGCAGCCGTCGCACCACCGCGAATCCGAGAAAACCACTTGCGCCGGTTACCAGCACCCGCTTCCCGGCCAGATGATCCGATATGTTCTGAATCAAAACGCACCTCGATCGATCAAAATCAGCCACGCAGTGGTTAACAGGATTTTTAGATCGAGAAAATGCGACCTGGTTCGCGCATACTGGACGTCATATTTCGCCGTCTCGTAAAAGGTAAGGCGCCCTCGTCCGGAAATTTGCGCCAGCCCGGTAACACCTTGCCGCACCATGAATTTTTCCAGCATTTCGTTTTTGTAGTAAGGAATTAGCTCGGGGATTTCGGGCCTTGGTCCGACCAGGGCCATGTCTCCCATAAGGACGTTCCAAAAATTTGGCAATTCATCGATGGAGAGACGGCGCAGCCATTTGCCTTGAGGCGTGATGCGCGGATCGTTCTCGCCCTTGATCGTATAACCTGGCATCTCTTCGTCAGTAAATTTATATGCGTATAGCTCGGGAAATCGATCCTTTGCGTCGTGATAAAAAGTGCGGAATTTAACGAACCTGAAGTGCTTGAAGTTTGCTCCAACCCTTGTCTGAACAAATAGCGCTGGGCCGGGAGTACCCATGCGGATGATCAAGGCCTCCAAAAGCATGATGGGAGAGGTCACAACCAACACAAACAGGGAAACCGCAATTTCAACGCACCTGAGCCAGATGGGCACCGAGATCGGCCTCGTGCTCGCAATGGCCGCTAGAACTGGTTCGGAGCGCACCGACCCAATTCCGGGATCTCCTACGTATGGACTTTGCTTTGCGCCTGCGCTCATGGGTAGTAGGTTCCTTTCACGAATCGATAGGATGTTGAGGTGCTTCAGACAAGCATGCTGCCTTGGAATTCGGTGACGAGAGCCTGCAGGGATGAATCAAAATGTTCTACGGGGTTATATCCAAGCATTTCTCTCGCTTTGCCAATGTCAGCTACTGCGAACCGGAGTTCTCCCGGAAGTTCCTCGGAATGCCGCGGCTCAGATGTACGACCGACTATCTTATTCAAGGCCTTCCACACTTCGTTCACTGAACGCGATACTCCTGATCCAATGTTGAATGTCTCGCCCGTCACGTTGGCGTTCATGGCGCGAACG
>Ga0206873_1056_pt1 | contig 35361 bp, 27 predicted proteins | sample Alteio_BWOrgCont_11_FD_152631 | JGI IMG/M metagenome (GOLD analysis project Ga0206873, IMG submission 152631) | Enriched cells from forest soil in Barre Woods Harvard Forest LTER site, Petersham, Massachusetts, United States -... | ecosystem: Environmental > Terrestrial > Soil > Temperate forest >...
ACCCTGCCATGGAAAGCCTTGGGGGTAGATACCGTCATTGAATCAACGGGATTGTTTATTGACAAACCAAGCGCCGAAAAGCATATTGCCGCAGGAGCAAAAAAGGTTATTATTTCGGCCCCTGCCAAAGGAACAGACGTTAAAACCATTGTACTGGGAATTAATGATAAAGACCTAAGCCCGTCTGATACTGTAATTTCTAATGCGTCATGTACTACCAATTGTGCTGCTCCTATGGCAAAGGTAATTCACGAAAACTGGGGTATTGAAGTAGGCTTTATGACTACCGTCCATGCTTATACCAGCGACCAGCGCCTGCATGATTCTCCACATAAAGATATGCGTAGAGCAAGGGCCGCAGCGCTTTCCATGGTGCCAACATCTACTGGAGCAGCTAAAGCTATATCCTTAGTATTTCCTGAATTGAAGGGCAAACTTACCGGTGACTCCATACGTGTACCCATACCCGATGGTTCTATTACCGATTTTACTTTTATTGTAAAGAAGCCTACTACTGTTGAAGAGATTAATGCTGCATTTAAAAAGATTTCTGAAGGAGCATTAAAAGGTATATTAGAATACTCTGAAGAGCCTTTGGTTTCTGCTGATATTGTCGGTAACATACATTCCTGCGTATTCGATTCAGGCTTAACTGCTGTCATTGGAAACCTGGTTAAGATCAGCGGATGGTACGATAATGAAACCGGCTATTCAAACCGACTGGTTGACTTAATTGAAAAAATAGGCAACTAGTTTTTTTAGATAATATCCTTTTTGATTGACCCTGTTTTACTTAACTAAAACGGGGTTAATTGTTTATAAAGCACCTTATTAACAGGTTATCTTTAAAACTATTTAGTTAAGGTCGGCTAACTCTTACCTGTCTTTACTTACTTTGTAAAGATGGATAGAAAGCCAAAACAGCTGCATTTATTTTCACTTGCATTAGTGGGTTCCATTTTATTTGGAGCATGTCATTCAAGCAAAAAGGCAACTAAGTCATCCGAAGAAAATTCACCTCAATATGCTTATACGCCCGAGCGTGAAAACTCTCCCGGGAATAGTAGTTCCCCTAAAGATAAACCACCTGCCCATAAACAAAATGTATCGAGAGAGGGCGCAATAATTGTTACGTACGCAGAAAAATTAGAAGTACCCAAGAGCTCTATTACCAATTACCAGCTCTATAATTTTATTGATGTATGGTATGGAACCCCTTATAAATATGGAGGAAGATCGAAATCGGGGATTGATTGTTCCGACTTCGTGTCCTTGCTTTTGCAGGCTACTTATAATACTCAAGTATCGGGTGATGTGGCTGACCTTTATAAACAATGCAAACGCATAAAATCATCTCAGCTACGAGAAGGGGATTTGGTATTTTTTAAGATAAATAAAAAGTCCCCTTCGCATGTAGGGGTGTATCTTCAAAACCACAAATTTGTACATGCCAGTGTTCATGCAGGAGTTATCATAGATGATTTAGAAGAAGACTATTATAAAAAGTATTTTTACGGAGCAGGAAGGATTATTAAATAGTTATGAGTTATGCTCCCTTTTTAATTCGGATATAACTTCTTACTCCTCTATAATCTTTCCTATAGCAGATTCATAGTTGTTTTTCATATCCTCAACACTACCGAAAGATTCCCCGTCTACAACCATTTCATTGCCATCTACTACTCCCAGGCAGCTGAATTCAGCGCTAGAGTTAAGTAACAGATCGGTAAAGGCATCTTCGTTTTCGGGCTTAACAGTAACCACAACCCTGGCCTGGCCTTCTCCAAAAAGAAATGCATCTTTACGAATACTGTTGTCTGTATCAATATCAAAACCCAACTTACCTGCCATTGCGGATTCGGCAAGCGTTATAAAAAGCCCTCCATCGGAACAATCGTGAGCCGATTCAATCAGTCCTTTTTGTATCAATTCCTTTACAGCAGATTGTACATCATATTCTTCCTGCAAATCAAAATAAGGAGCCGGAGAACCCTTCACTTCATGCCATGAATAAAGGTATTCCGATGAACTGATATCATTGCGGCATTCGCCAATTAAATAAATCAAACTACCTTCATTTTTAAAATCTAGTGTCATTATTTTGTTCTTGTCTTGCACAATACCCAGCATACCGATTACCGGGGTCGGGAACACAGGCCCTTCATACGAAGATTGGTTATAGAAGCTCACATTACCGCCCGTTACCGGAGTATTAAACTTGGTGCAGGCTTCGCCAATGCCTTTAATAGCTTGTACAAATTGCCAGTAAACTTCCGGATTATACGGATTACCAAAATTAAGACAATTGGTAATAGCCGTCGGCTCTCCTCCCGAACAAACAATATTTCTTGCTGCTTCCGAAACCGCTATGGCTCCGCCTTTTTGCGGATCGGCGTACACGTAACGGGAGTTGCAATCTACTTTGAGTGCAAGCGCTGAATCGGTTTTCTTCACATTCACTATGGCTGCATCAGAGGGTTTGTTGGAACTCATATTAATGGTACCTACCATAGAATCATACTGTTCATACACCCATTTTTTAGATGCTATATTCGGGTGTGTCAACAGAAAATCAGCCACCTCCTTATAATCATCCGGCTCGTCCACCTCATCTATATTGAATTTCTGAAACTCTTTGTAATAGGCAGGTTCCTTAAATTCCCTTTTGTAAACAGGAGCACCTCCTCCTAACACAAGAGTTTCGGCAGGTACATCGGCTACTAATTCATCGCCTACATAATATTTCAAACGGTCGCCGGAAGTCACTTCCCCGATTACCGCGTAATGCAAATCCCATTTTTGTAAAACATTCTCCACTTCTTTTTCCCGTCCTTTCTTAACAATAACAAGCATCCGCTCTTGTGATTCGGAAAGCAATATTTCAAAAGGCTGCATATTTTGCTGACGCAATGGCACCTTATCCAAATGGATGATCATACCACTTTGGCCTTTGGCAGACATTTCAGAAGTGGAACAGGTAATCCCCGCCGCACCCATATCCTGCATACCGACCACCGCTCCTGTTTTAATAACCTCCAGCGAGGCTTCCAATAAAAGCTTTTCCATAAATGGATCTCCTACTTGCACCGATGGAAGCGATTCGGCGGAGTCTTCGGTTATATCGGCTGAAGCAAATGTAGCGCCATGGATACCGTCTTTACCGGTACTTGAACCAATAATATAGACAGGATTGCCTTCCCCGTGTGATGTAGCCGAAATAGATTCACCTATTTTCAAAATTCCTACAGACATGGCATTCACCAAAGGATTCACATTATAGCATTCATCAAAAAACACTTCTCCGCCAACAGTAGGTACTCCAAAAGCATTGCCGTAATCTCCGATGCCTTTCACCACGCCTTTCAGCAACCACTTTGTTTTATCGGTATTGATATTTCCAAAACGTAAAGAGTTTAATTGAGCAATAGGCCTTGCACCCATGGTAAAGATATCGCGGTTAATGCCGCCAACACCGGTAGCTGCGCCCTGGTATGGCTCCAGCGCGGATGGGTGGTTATGCGATTCTATCTTGAACGCACAGGCATATCCATTGCCAATATCTACCAAGCCCGCATTCTCTTCTCCGGCTTTGGCAAGCAAGCCTTTGCCTTCACGTGGTAGGGTTTTAATATAAAAAATAGAGTTCTTGTAGGAACAATGCTCGCTCCACATAACAGAATAAATACTTAATTCAGTATAGTTGGGCGTTCTGCCCAGAATAGCAATAATCTTCTGAAACTCCTCTTCTGATAATCCCAGTTGTTTGGCTGTTTCCGCCATTACTTTTGGTTCTTTTATAGTCGCTTCCATATCGTGTTTTAATGTGGTACAAATATAGGGTATGCAATGATAAGTTCATGTTACAAAATCCTGAACTTATCTGTTTCTTTTATATTTTTATTAACAATACATTTCGGTGCTATGTAAAACTTGTATTAAACTTAAAAAAGTTTTGTGTCGCATTGTGTCGCACTTTTTCAGTTTTCACTTTTCAAAAAAACGACACATTAATTACTGATAATCAATTATTATCATGCAATTCGTATCTATATTAAATAGAATTATAATTTTGATATAATATTAATGATATTATAGATATTTAGTAATAAATAGTTTTCAAAAAGTCATTGACTTTTGAAAAACAAAACAAACTTTTACTTCTGAATTATCACTTCCCCCTCTCCTATCAAACTTCCGTTTTCGGCAATAACCCTAAAGAAATAAATACCGCTTGGTTGGTTACTAATGTTAATCTGACAGTCATGCTGAACCTGATTCAGCATCCCATTATATACTTCTTCACCAAGCATATTATCAATTTGAATATGCGACCCTGAAACGAGTTCAGGGTGACTAAAAGCAAGCCTAAAAACACCATTACTCGGATTAGGATAAACTTTTATAGCTGGCAATTCTATGGATAATTTATCAATTCCCAAGCCTACTTGCTTATATTTAAAAATAACACCATCTGTATTTGTACCACCTACTTGTGCCATGCCATATAAAGTATTTCCACAATTTATTACCCCAGAAGGAGCCTCTCCATTTATATTATCGAAATCATTAAATATATCTGAAAAACTACTTCCATCCGTATCAATAGAAAAAATTACCCCCAAGTCGTTTATTCCTCCATTGCTTGTGGTACCATATAACTCACTACCAATAAGCGTCAGGAAACTATTACCTGGTAAACTACCATCAGATCCATTAAAATCAAATAAATCTTTATATATAGTCCCATTTGTATCTATGGAAAATATGCAACCGTTATCATAAATGCCTCCTTTATCTGTCATTCCAAATAATTTCCCGTTCAATAAGGTCAAGTAACTACAAGGATATGCACCATTTGTAGTATCAAAATTGAGAAGGGTTTTATAATTACTACCATTCATGTCGATAGAAAAAACGACACCACAGTTATGTATTCCGCCATACCCAGTTGTCCCATAAAACTTATTTCCATATAATGTTAGGTCGCCATAAGGATCTCCACCATTGATACCGTCAAAATCAAAAAGGACATTATACCCCCCACCATTTGTATCAATGGAAAAAATAAAACCATCATCACTTGTTCCTCCAGCATTTGCCATTCCGTATAAAACAGTTCCTGATACAATTAATGAGCCTCCGCCTTCAGGATAACTGAAACCTGAACTAAAGTCATGCAGGTCTTTAAAATTATTTCCATTACTATCCATAGAAAAAATATTACCAATGCTATTAACACCTCCCATCGAAGTCATTCCATATAATTTCCCCCTTGAAATGATTACATTACCTGTTGGATACGCTCCGGTAGTTCCATTAAAATCAAACAGGTCTTTGTAATTATTACCGTCCGTATCTACAGAAAATGCATTACCGATAGAAGTTGGCCCGCCATAGTAAGTCATTCCAAATAATTTATCTCCTGAAAGTGTTAAAGAACCTTCAGGTTCTTCGCCATCATTCCCATTAAAATTATGTAAAATGGAGTACTGTGCTTCACACATAGTAAAGAATGATAAATAAATAACTAAGAGTAGTACGCCTCTTTTCATCCCGTAAATATAGTAAAATGTGCTTATCTCTCATAACTTATAGTTTATATCTATTTTAGCTATTTTTGAGAAATAAAGCCCGGCTGATGTCAGATATTCTTTTTTGTTCCTTTTATACTTTACTTTTCTCCGCCATTATTATGCGGAGCAAGTGGTTCAGCGCAGATAGCTTAAGTAATAAATATTTTCTTGGCGCTTTTTATCTTAAATTATTATTTGGCGTTGCACTTTGGTACATTTATACCCATATATACCACAACCGCGCCACCAGCGATATTTTTAAATATTACGATGACGCTCAAATGATGTTTGGCAAGCTGCATAGCAGTGCAAAAGAATATCTCATCATGCTCACCGGTATTGGAGATTCGGGCAAATACTACCAGGATTTTTATCATTTTATGAACAGTTGGGGCAACGGATATGGAACATCCCTCTATAGCAACAGCCATTTCATCATCAGCATGAACGCTTTTTTTATGCTCTTTTCTCAAGGGCATTATGGGGTTCATGTTATATTTATGTGCTTTATCTCATTTGCCGGGCTAACCTATGTTTATAAAGCATTTCTGCCCTTTCTGCAAGAGAAGAGCAAAATGCTTTTTGCAGCCGTTTTTCTTTTCCCTTCCGTTATTTTATGGAGTTCAGGCGTTTTGAAAGAAGGCTTTATCTGGCTGGGCCTGGGCTTATCCATTTATTATTTCTTTAAACTTATTAATAACCCGCTCAAAAAAGATTTATCTCTCATAGCTCATATCTTATACCTATCTATCGGATTTGTTATTTTATTCGAATCGAAAGCATACGTTTTGATTTGCATCTTTCCCTGTTTTATTGGTCTTTTCCTCATTAAAAAAATCGCCTTCTGCAAAACCCGGCCGCTAATAACCTTTCTTTCCGTATTGTTTTTTTACTTAGGCAGTGCAGCCCTGCCGCATTTGCTCTTTAACTCGGTGGACCCGCTAGCCATGCTTTCCGATAAACAAATGGATTTCAACCGTTCCAGCCGCGGAGGGATTTATCTTGCCAAAATAAATGACAGCAGCAGTTATGCCTTTATTTCTGTCGCAGATTCTGTAAACATTGTTCCGCTAAACCTCTGGGCCGACACCCTGCTGCATAAAAAAGGGATTCAATACCTGGTAACAAAACCTTTTTGGCAGATAGAACTTAAAAGCAGGCACAGGGCACCCTACATGCTGAGGAAAGGGACACCCTATGAATTGATAGAATACACAGGCAGGGATACGCTTCATCTTACTGCAACCGACAGCACTATTTACTGGGTTTGCATTTATGTTGAAAATGCCAACAGCAAAATTTATATTGACCCTATACAATCTAATCTGTTGAGCCTGCTGGGCCATATTCCCCAAGCCCTTAAAATAGCTATGCTCCTGCCCTATCCCTGGCAAGTGCATTCTGCCATGACAGCCATCTATTGTGCAGAAAATGTTTTTGTATTGCTGCTGATTTTTATTTCTTTATTTTTTTTAAAACGCCCGGTAAATATGGATTTAGCGCTATTCTGCTTATTATATAGCCTGCTCATGCTTATCCTCATTGGCCTGGTAACCCCCATTTTAGGGGGAATAGAACGGTATAAGTCGGTAGTAATTCCTTTTATGTTTATTTTGCTACTCTTAATTACCGATACGGATAAAATTTTACAAAGGTTTAAACTCAAAAAATAAAGAGACTGCGTGCCGGGAATTTCAGATAAATTATTTCAAAAGAAATCGCAGGAACATATCCTTGCACAGCTTGAAAAGGATGAGCATGGGGAACACGGCAACCACCTGAACAGGGTGCTTTCCGTTCGGGACCTAACAGCCCTGGGAATTGCAGCTATCATAGGAGCCGGAATTTTTTCGACCGTAGGGAAAGCTTGCTATTTTGGAGGGCCGGGTGTTATATTCCTCTTTATTATTACAGCTGTTGTCTGTGCTTTTTCAGCCCTTTGCTATGCCGAGTTTGCCTCCCGTGTACCTATTTCGGGTAGTGCTTATACGTATTCTTATGTAGCATTCGGAGAAATTATTGCATGGATCATCGGTTGGGATCTGATCATGGAATATGCCATCGGAAACATTGTGGTAGCCAATTCCTGGTCGAGCAATTTTACCAGCTTTTTAGATAAAATGAACGCAGGTATTCATCAGCGATTCCCGAATACCGCTATCAACCTTCATATTCCAGATTATCTCGCCAATAGCTCCCGGCAAATATATTTAGCGCACAACTCTTTTGTAGAGCTTACTACCAAACATTTGCCTGTTCCGGCAGATGTAGCCGGTATGGAAACCCTTTGGAACTCAGCTCCCCATATAGGCTCTGTTCCATTTATCATTAATCTTCCGGCACTTGTAGTTACTTTCTTCATCACCTGGCTGGTATTTGTCGGCATACGCGAATCACGCACCTCCAGCAACCTGATGGTAGCCTTTAAGCTCATTGTAATTATGCTGGTTATAGCCATTGGCTTTTTCTATGTAAATACTGCCAATTGGACACCTTTTGTACCCAATGGTTTTGGCGGGGTAATGCGGGGAGTATCTGATGTGTTCTTTGCCTATATTGGCTTTGATGCCATATCTACCACCGCCGAAGAATGCAAAAATCCGCAACGCGACCTGCCAAGGGGAATGATGTATTCGCTTATCATCTGCACCATATTGTATATCGTGTTAGCCTTAGTGCTTACAGGAATGGTAAACTACACACATCTAAATGTAGGCGATTTTCTGGCCGATGCCTTTCACCAAAATGGCTTGAACTGGCTTAGCGGTATTATAGCATTAAGTGCTGTAATTGCCACTACCAGCGTATTATTGGTATTTCAACTTGGACAGCCCAGAATATGGATGAGCATGAGCCGTGATGGTTTGTTACCCAAGCGTTTTTCAAAACTTCATCCAAAATACCACACACCCGGTTTTTCTACTATTATAACCGGATTTATGGTCGGCATACCTGCATTATTTCTTGATTCGGACTTAGTGACCGACCTTACCAGCATTGGTACCCTGTTTGCATTTGCGCTGGTTTGCGGAGGCATTCTTCTTTTACCACGTACAGAAAAAGAAAAGGGAAAATTCCGTGTTCCTTTTATTGGTGGGCGTTATTTAGTTGGACTATTGATGCTTATAGTCGGGGGACTGGCCTTACATTTTAACAAAGACGCCTGCACTGACTTTCTCCATTCCCGTTCTTTAAAACCGGCTGACGAGTTGGTACAATCTTTGCATCCCGCTGAAATTAATGCACTTACATTAGCAGCCTATAAAGGAAATAATGAAGCTTTTCCGGTAATTACAAAGGATTCCTTAACCAATTACTTATTAAAAATGAACGATGACCAATATTCAGCCATTCTAAGAAGCCTTACTGTACCTGAAAGTGAAAAGTATAACAGCGGATGGAGTGTGTTTTCAGGTAATATTACATTCTGGGTATTCGTTTTATTATCTATAATCATGACGGTTGCAAGCTTTATTAAAAACCTTTCTCTTATACCTGTACTTGGGCTTTTATCTTGCTTTTACCTGATTACAGAACTCGGGCTAACCAACTGGTTACGATTCATTGTCTGGCTTATAATAGGCTTAGTGATTTACTTCGCCTATGGCATTAAAAACAGCCGATTGAGGGTAAATGCGTAAATTTGTGCATTGAAACAAAAAGAAGGCATACTTCGTATGCATGATAAACCTTATATCTTACATTCATCCCAAATGCCGGGCAGAAAAATTCTTGGCTTACTGATACTATTTGTTGTACTGCTAAGCAGCAAATCTTTTTGTCAGAAGGATGATGACCCTATGTATTTATATCACGAAGGGGGGGTTGCATCGCCTAAAACATTTAAAGAATACCATAACAGGCCCTGGAAAACCAGCATTGATATAGGCCTCGTTTTTGGCTTTGCCAGCGTTCCCGGTATATATTCTAATTACGTAAACGGAGTTTCGGCTTCCACCGGATATACCCTTGGATTAATAGAAGAAATTCCGATTCAAAAACGCTGTTATATTGATGTGGGAGTTGAAATATTACAAGATGGTGTTTCCTTCAATTCTTATTTTTTTGCAACCGGCGCATCCTTTCTTTATGATGGTAATGAAGTATATACGCATTCTATTTCGATGAACGAAATACATGTACCCATATTATTTAAATTCCCGCTTGGCCCCCTTGACCGGAAATACCGTTCCATTTATATGACCACAGGGATAAAATTCAGGTACATTTCTTACACCAACTCCACTGTTACGAATGATTCTACAGGTTTTCTTGTATGGGCGGGAGAAAAGGACGTTACTACCCTTTACAGGATATTTTCACCCTTTGGAAGTTCTATTTTTGAAATGAGTTTAGGCTATCAACGCAATACCAGAAAGAAAATCAGAAGAGGCTGGTACATGAACCTGGAATATAATTATGGCATTTCACCACTAATCTATGCAGGTAACAGAGCGGGATCCAACGATGTTGTTTTTCGACTAAACACCCTTATCTTTAAAATAGGAAAGATCTTTTAGAATCATTGCACACTTGTTCAAAACCTATAATTTTTTGATTTGCAGAAAAATAAAAATACTTATAAGCGATTTATTATATGGCTGCTGGCCCTCCCGCTTACGGCCTTATTTCTGCAAAACTTTGTAGGGGAAACCTATTTCATTCCTTCATCCTCCATGGAAGACGAGCTGCAATCAGGGGATTTTGTTTGGGTTAATAAATTTGTTTATGGGGCCCGGTTTCCGCAAACACTTTTGTCTCTTCCATTCAGTAAAAACACCCTGCCTTTCTCTGAAACAAAACCATCTTACTTAACATGGATTGAATTACCCTATTTCAGGCTGCCCGCATTTGAGCAAATTAAAAGAAACGATATTATTGTTTTCAACTTCCCGGTAGAAGACGGGCCACCTATTGATAAAAAATCGAACCTTGTAAAACGCTGTATTGGCTTACCGGGAGATACAATTGAAATAAATGATAAAAGTGTTTTAATAAACAAGACAGCGGTAGCACCACTACCTAAAATGAAATATTCGTATGAGGTTTTTGCAACTATTGACAGCCTAGATACTTATCTATATAAAACCTTGCATGTAACTGAAGGCGAAATGATATCCTCAGATAACAAGTACATTTTTATGATGACTGAAAAAGAGGCTGACTCAGTGAGTAAGATGAGCAACATATTACTCGTAAAGCGACTCTCTGTAGAATTCCCTACCACCGATATGTTCCCGGGAGGGAAATTTTCCTTCTGGAATAAAGATAATTACGGACCTTTGCTCATTCCGAAAAAAGGTATGAGTATTCATTTGAATATTGATAGCCTGGTCATATATGCCAGAATAATTACCACGTATGAAAAGCATAGTTTGAATATTCAACATGACTCTGTTTTTATTGACGGGCATTATTCTACAACTTATACCTTTAAAATGAATTACTACTTTGTACTTGGCGATAACAGAGATAACTCTGACGATTCCCGATTTTGGGGCTTTGTTCCCGAAGACTATATTATCGGTAAAGCCTCTTTTATATTTTTCTCACTCAAACAAAAGTCAGATAAATCAGGCTGGAAAGGGATAAACTGGAGCCGTTCATTCACTTCTATCAGGTAAATAGAATAAATTTGCGCGATATATGTGTGTAATCAATCCGTTTTCTGCTTTAAGGCCTGCTCCGGATATAGTAGCCAAAGTTGCTTCACATTCGGTTGAACGCTACTCAAAAGATGAAATAAAACAAGTACTTGCCCATAACCCCATTTCATTTCTACAGGTAATTAATCCGGCAGATGCTTCAACTCAAAACACAACAGAGCATCTTTACTCCATAAAAAAGAAACTACAGGATTTTGTTTCCAAAAAAGTATTTATACAGGACGAAACGCCTTGCTTATATATATACCGGCAAATAAAAAACCAAAGACATCATATTGGCATTATTGGATTGGCTTCAGTAGATGATTACAATAACAGTTCGATAAAAATACATGAACAAACACTTGCTCAGCGAGAAGAAAAACTAAAAGAATACCTGGATGTTTGTGAATTTAATGCAGAGCCTGTTTGCCTCACCTATCCCCATAATAAAGGGCTAAATGAATTCATGCAGGCCAAAATAAAGCAAACGCCCCTCTACGACTATGTAATTGATGAAATAAACCATGCTGTTTGGATTGTAAATAAGCCTGAAGAAATCGAACTTATACAAACCCTTTTTAGGAATATACCGGCCATCTATATAGCCGATGGCCATCACAGGGCTGCCTCATCAGCAAGGTTGGCAGAAATGAGAAAAGAATCGAATCCAAAACATACCGGAAAGGAAGCCTATAATTTTTTTACCGCTGCACTTTTTGCCGACGATGAACTTACCATTTTCAGCTACAACCGTATAGTTCAAAGCCTCAATGGCCTTACTGCTGAAGCTTTTTTAAATGAACTGAGAAAAAAATTTGTAGTATCCTTGCTTAAGGAAAAAGGAAAACAACCCGGCCATAAAAACTCGCTTTTTCTATATATTGAAAAGAACTGGTACAACATTGCTGTTGATACCTTAAAGCACCATCCGAATAATCCTGTAGACAAGTTGGATGTCAGTATACTTTCCGACTACATATTATCTCCCATCTTGGATATTAAAGATTTAAGGAACGACCGTAGAATTTCCTTCGTACCCGGTATTAAAACCCCGGAAGATATTGAAAAATTTATTAATTCAGGAAAAGCATCTGCTGCTTTTTGTCTTTATCCTATATCTTTTGAAGAGCTTATTTCAGTTGCAGATTCGGGCAAGGAAATGCCTCCAAAATCAACATGGATAGAACCTAAATTAGAAAGTGGATTGCTGATCTACTCGTTTTAAGCGAGCAAAAAATTAAAACTTTGACCGGCCTCTTCTGTGATGATTATCTACGTGGTAGTTAGCACCAATGAAGATGAACATATAAGTATCATTGTGGGTAGCATCGCCACGCTCCTGGCCAACAGCATCTGCGGTAGGAATAAAACCTAATACCGGGTGTGAAAAATAAGCTGCCGTTGAACCTTTGTATTGTTGTATTTCACTGGGGCTAAAATAGGTGCCATGGGTATCATCTATATAATCTGTACTTGTCCAAATACGGTCGGAAAATTCAAGATTTAGACTCCAATTTGCATCAATTCTATATTTGAATCCAAGTCCTGCAGGAATACAAAAAGCAAAAGGAGAGTATGTAGGCGGGCCACCCGGCAACCCCTCACCTTCCGTACTTAGCGGACGGAGTGAAGTCCATGTGCCATTACGATAACCTTCCGGATTATAATAAAATGCTCCTACTCCGGCAAAAATATAGCAATCAAAAGAGCCTGCATGGAATCCGTGTGCATGCCTGATTTTATAACGATGGCCATTTTGATTATATTGATAAAAATGGTATTCAAATTGAACGGAAGGTTCAATAATCCAAGTCTTAAAATTTTGATTGCGGTTAAAACGAATCGGATCACTGCTTAAGTCATCATTACCATAAAGTTCAGCAATGGTGAGAATTCCCTTAACAGAAAATGAGTGGTTAAGCCGCTTGCGATATCCTAAAAACCCACCAAAGCGGATTGACCCCGGATTAAAATCCTTTAAGAAGTGAGTGCCGTTTTCAGGAGACCCTCCTAAATCCGTAAGAGCAGTAGAAAGACCAAGAGATGCAGTATATTCATCCCGGTTTAAGGTTTCATTAACCCGTAATTGGGAATACCCGGAAACCGAACCAAGAATAATTAAAAGTACAAATACTAGTATTTTTTTCATAACAGATGCTGCAAAAGTAATAATTTTTCTTTATATCAAACAGGTTTTTTGCTAATTTATTATACACACGGCCTAATTATTGTTAATAAGTTGATTTGTTCTTTCATTTAATTACCTATAATTTCCTTTATTTTTTGCAGTATTTCATTGTTTATCGCTTTTTTATTGTCGAGTGCCTTCAGGTTATCCTTCAGCTGTCCGGCATTAGAGGCACCCAGTATTACTGAACTTACATTTTCATTGGATAAACACCAGGCAAGGGCCAAATGGTTAAGTGGAATGCCAATATCAGATGCAAGAACACCGAGTCTCTTCACTTTGTTAATTCTTTTTTCGCCTTCTTCCCCAGAAAGGGAGTCTTTTAACCAGCTTAGTGAAGGCTGATTTAAGCGAGAATCTTTGGGTATTCCATTATTATATTTACCTGTTAATACCCCTGACGCTAATGGAGACCAGATAGTTAAACCCAAACCAATCTCTTTATAAAGCGATGCGAATTCGGTTTCTACTTTGTCCTTGTGCAAAAGATTGTATTCCGGTTGTTCCATAGTAGGTGGTATAAGCATGTATTTTCGGGCTATATTGTATGCATCTTTTATAGATTCCGCACTCCATTCCGAAGTTCCCCAATATAAAACCTTACCTTGGTGTATTAGGTCGGTCATAGCCCTTACCGTTTCTTCTATAGGTGTTTCAGGGTCGGGACGATGGCAAAAATAAAGGTCAAGGTAATCTACCTGCAGGCGCTTTAAGGCTGCATCACAGGCCTCCATAATATGTTTACGGCTCAATCCTTTTTGGTTGGGTAGTTTGCCACCCCAAAAAACCTTACTCGAAACAACATACCCGGTACGGTCCCAGCCCATTTTTTTGAATATGTTTCCCATTACCGTTTCGGCCCTTCCACCGGCATACACTTCCGCATTATCAAAAAAGTTTACGCCGGCATCGTATGCTGCCTTCATACACTCCAGGGCTGTTTTATCTTCAACCTGGCTACCAAAAGTAACCCAAGCTCCGAAAGAAAACTCGCTTACTTTTAATCCTGAATTTCCAAGCCTTCTGTATTCCATATTTTATAATTACTAGTGGGAAGTTATTCTGAGGTTTATTCTTAGCGCTTAACCTACTTTAGTGCCCGGTGAGAGACTCGAACTCTCAAGGATGTAACTCCAACGGCTTCTGAGACCGCAACGTTTGCCAATTTCGCCAACCGGGCTATATCAGTCAAAAGGAAAAAGGGAAAAGTTTAAAGTGTTGGGATTTCTACTTTTAACTTTCCTCTTTCAACTTATTCTGTGCCCGAAGCGAGACTCGAACTCGCACACCATTACTGGCGCCACCCCCTCAAAGTGGTGCGTCTACCAATTTCGCCATCCGGGCATAAAAACAATGAAGAGTGATTACTGTATAATTTTTTCTTCTTCATTTTTTAAAGGGGTGCAAAGATAATCACAGATTTAATATATGATTGAATAAATTAAAATAGATAATGCAAGCACATTACGAGCCTATTTCTTTGAACTTGGAAATATTGCTTGAAAACAATATCAGTCTTTCGGGCTAGTATGCCAAGAATTAAATTTCCTTGTTTGATTATTTAAAACGTATTTTTGCAGGGCAAAAACAAACACATTCCGTCTATTTTAATATCGGGGTATGTTGACAAAGAATGTTTAATCACTTGCCTTTACAAGGATTAACTATTCCAATTTTGAACTATATATGAGGGCATGGATTTATCTTATTATTGCTTCTGTTTTTGAGGTGGCCTGGATTTACTCCGTAAAGTTTATGCGATTCAGAGATTTCTTTAAAATAAAAATTAGCGAGCTTTTTACCTCCCAAAGTTATTATACTATTCTGCCTATTTTTGGATACGTTGTTTTCGGTATCGGAAATATCATTTTATTTTCTAAAGCCATGAAAACAATTCCGGCTGGTATTGCCTATGCCACCTGGATGTCGGTTGCGCTGGTATTTGTAAAATTAACAGATGTAATCATCTTAAAACAGCCCCTGACTTTTCTGCAAGTGGTTTTTATACTACTTATTTTGATTGGTGTGATTGGTTTAAAAACTATTGAATAGAAAAGTGAATAAATATTTGGTTGCTTTAGTACTATTCTTAATTACGCCCACAATAACCATTGCTCAACGTAAGGATACGGCCGTAAAAAAGGAAAGTGCAAGAGAAAAAGTTGCAGACAGCCTTAACAAGCAAAAGGATATTTTTGATTTATTCAATAAAATTTTTGGCGCACATATTTCATCTAAGCCAGATACGTTGAAACTAAGGCCAGGCAAATTATACCTCGCATTAGTTCCTGCTGTAGGATATACATTAGAAGGCAACTGGCTGGCTAATATTGCAATTAATACGTCTTTTTACACATCAAACCCCAACTCAACCAATCTTTCAACTGTTACCTATGGTACCCAATACGACTTAAATCACCAGCTTACGGTACCCATACTTTCTGATATCTGGTTAAAAAACAATACGATTAACCTACTGGGCGACTGGCGTTATTATATATATCCTTCGTATACATATGGCTTGGGTGGGAATACCTTATTATCAAATGCAGATCTTATAGACTATTCCTACATCCGCTTTTACCAGGAGGTATTAGGGCATTTTAATTCATTTTTTTATTTTGGCGGCGGCTATAACTATGATAATCATTTTAACATAAAAGAACTGGGAAACAATCCGGACTTCAACTCTTATAACAAAGGTGCAACGCAAACAATTTCATCGGGGCCGGTACTGCATTTTATGTACGACAGCAGGTCGAACATCAATAACCCCATAGATGCATTTTATGGAAGCGTAACATATAGATACAGCACTTCTTTATTAGGAAGTACGCAGCAATGGCAATCTGTTCTTCTGGAGTTTAAAAAGTATATAAAATTATGGGCATCCTCCCCTAATGTGCTTGCCCTATGGAGTTGGAATGTATTTACTTTTGCCGGAAATGCTCCTTATTTTGATATGCCAAGCAATGGTTGGGACATCAATAATAACTCCGGAAGAGGGTATATACAAGGCCGGTTTCGCGGGCAAAATATGGTTTACGATGAAGCAGAATACCGTTTTGGTATTACCCGTAATGGCTTATTAGGTGGTGTGGTATTTGCAAATGCCGAAAGCGTGACCCAATATCCGAGCAATAAGTTTGAATATATTGATCCGGGCTATGGAATTGGAATGCGGTTAAAAATGAATAAATATTCGAATGTAAACCTATGCTTTGATTATGGGTTTGGATTAATGGGCTCCAGGGGCTTATTTGTTAATCTCGGAGAGGTATTTTAGAATAGCATAATCCAAATACAAGGCACAAAAAAGGGGAACAGCCTGATGAATATTCCCCTGAAAGTATTATTTAAACTATTACTTAGTCTCTGTACTCGTTGCCACCGCTTTTGCGGAAGTTGTTTCTGCCGCCGCCGTTTCCGCCGCCGTTGCCACCTTCAGTTCTTGGTTTTGCAACTGAAACAGTAATGTTACGTCCTTCGAAATCCTTTTGGTCAAGTTCGCCAATAGCTTTCTGGCCGTCTTCATCGTTTTTCATTTCAACGAAACCAAAACCTCTGGATTTTCCTGAGAATTTGTCGGTGATAACTTTGGTGGATAATACTTCACCATACTGCTCGAATAAATTTTTTAAGTCTTCGCTGCGAACCTTAAAATTCAAGTTGGATACAAAAATGTTCATGATAAAAAAATAAAATTAATAAATAAAAAAACTCTAACCTGAAATCTCGGCATTTATAACGATTTTTATTTTTCGATATTCCTGCTTTTAAGTCCAGATAATTGGGTGCAAATGTAATATTTTTATTATTATTCACAATAAAATTATTATTCAAGCCCTACTGCCAATAGCTTAAGCCCTTATTTTAACAAATCCTGAAATAATAAACGCACTGATTTTCTGAATTTTAACATCTTCGCATACCTATCGATTTGAATCGCCTATAGTATTTGAATGCATTAATTACTTTTGTCCGCCATTAAATATGAGAATCCTAACCAAAATAAGCCTTTTATCTATTCTTTCACTTGCAGGTTGTGGCGGAAATACAGACTATTCACCTAAAAGAACAGGATACTTCCGTATTGCTTTACCGGAAAGGAAATATACTGCCTATACGTCTAATTGCCCTTTTGTTTTTGAATATCCCACTTATGCAGTCGTATATCCGGTTGCAGGCCACCCCTATTGGCTAAATATCGTGTTTCCCCGTTTCAGGTGCAATGTATATATGAGCTATATTACCATTGATACCAATCTGGGGGCTTTACTGGAAGAGTGCCGTAAATTTGTGGTGGAGCATGAAGTAAAGGCAACTGCGATTAATCAACAGGAAGTAATGAATTCAAAGGATAAAATTTACGGAACGATTTATGACATTGAAGGTAATGCAGCCTCGAATATGCAGTTTTATCTTACTGACAGCACCCATAATTTTGTAAGAGGAGCCTTATATTTTTATGCCGTTCCTAATAAAGATTCATTGCAACCTGTAGCTACTTTTGTGAAAGAAGACATAAACCATTTAATTCAGACTTTTCGGTGGAAAAAACCCTTAACCGATCAGCCAGCCGGCAAGCCATGAAGCATCTCAAAAGGATATGGTTGTTAGTTTGTGCTGTCTTTTTGTTTCAGTTCAACCTGAAGGGACAGGACAGCACACGCACAGGCTCATGGCTAACGTTAGACCTGCACTATGGTTTTATATTGCCGCTTTATACAAGCAGCATGAACATACTAATACAAGGCCATGTACCCGCATTTGAATTCGATTATTTCCACAAAGCGGCTTCAGAAGGTAGTTGGCTGAATGCTTACCACTGTCCCGAAACAGGTATTGCATTTTTTTCCGCATACCTCAACAATCCCGCTCAACTAGGGATGATGTATGGAGCATATCCCTTTATTAACTTTCATTTAAAAAGAAGCTTCAAAGAAAGGCTAAACTTCAGGGTTGGTATTGGATTAGGATATATGCCGGTTATATTCAATGCATTAAATAATCATAAGAACGATGTTATAGGCTCGCATCTGAATACCATGGTTAATTTCCGGCTAAATTATCACTTCTATTTATCAGATAATATACGCCTCGAAACGGGGCTCGGAATAACCCATTGTTCCAACGGGGCTTTTCAAACTCCTAATTTGGGTATTAACCTGATTACAGCAAATACCGGCCTCTCCTACTGTATTACCGGTGCAAAAAGGGCTGTTGAAAGGCCCTATATTGATACCGCCAAATCAAAAAAAATTGAAAATGATTTTTTCGCAGCCATAGGCGGCTCAGAAATTGAACCTCCGGGTGGAAAAAGATATGCAGATATTAGCCTGTCGTACATTGCATTTAAAAGGCTAAATAATAAAAGCAAATTAGGCCTTGGGTTAGATATTATGGATAACCAGGCAAACATAGCAAGGCTTATAGTCGACAGTGTACATCTGAAAAACAACATTGACATTACACAATTTGGATTAAAAGTCGCTTATGAATTAACGTTGGGCCACTTATCCTTACCTATTGAAATGGGTGGGTATTTGTACACAAAATATATTGGAAATGGATATATATACAACCGCCTTGGGCTTCGTTACTATGCCGGCAAACATATTATTACAAACCTTACCCTGCTAACCCATTATGCCAAAGCTGATTTTATAGAATGGGGAGTAGGATACAAACTATAAGCTATGCGTATACACTTTTCTTTAAAAACTATTATTCTGATAAGCATAATTGCCCTTGGATGGGCGTGCAATAAAACTCCGCTATGCGATTGCTTTGATAGTGCGGGCAGCCCCAATTCACAGGTGAGGCAATTGCCTTTTTTCAACCAGATAATAGCGAATGATAATATAAATGTTATTATAACCATTGGCAGCCCTCAACAAGTAACTATTGAAGGTGGAGGCAACCTTATTTCTAATATTGGTGCCAATGTTAGCGGTGGTATTTTAACCTTGCACAATAATAATATTTGCAACTGGCTGCGCAGCTATAAAAAAAGCGGCATCAATGTGTATATAACCATGCCGCAGCTCAACACAATAACCAATTCAGGGTATGGAACCGTAAGTAGTCAGGGCACCATCGCCGTTGACTCGCTGGTACTATATACCACTAATTCACCGGGAGATATAGACCTTACCGTTAATGCAAAATTTATCAATGCCCACTTGTTTGGAACTGCAGACTTAACACTTTCGGGGCAATGCCAAACCTTTTTAACCAATAACTTTGGAGGAACAGGTTTTATTTACAATAGCAACCTAATCGTTTCAAATTATGCTTTTATATCTACCAACACCACGGGCGATTGCTACGTGAATAGCATCGGTACTCTTGATGTTCAAATATTTGGGCAGGGAAATGTTTATTATTCAGGGCCTCCGGCTAAATTTCAATATACCTCAGAAGGTGGCTCCGGGCAATGCATTCCAAACTAATAAAGAGCATCTTCATTTTATCTTCATGAACTGTTACTTACTTTGAAACATTCTGAATTAACTCAACGCGTTACGAAATGAAAAAAATCAGCATTATTATAGCTTCCCTTGTATTATTCACAGGCTTTTCATTTGCTTCTTCCTATCAGCAGGCTAAACAAGATGCAAAGGCCAAGACAGAAAAGAAATCACCTAAAAAAAAGGAAGTGAAAAAAGTTCCTGCCAGAAAAACAGTAACCAATAAACCGGCAGCGGCAACTAGCACACCTAAACAATAATCGTATCTATTATCAAGCCAAAAAATGTTTGTCATAGCAGATAAACATTTTTTTGTTTCAACACTAATTAATATAGCTTGGTAATGGTTATTGGCAGAAAGGTATAAATTTGCTGAACTTTTCTGCTAAAAGATACATGTATGAATATTCTTCTTATTGAGGACGAAGCTGAAGTGGCAGCATTTATAAAAAAGGGCCTGGAGGAACAGCAATACCAGGTAACTGTTGTTTCAGATGGACTGGAAGGCATTAAAACTGCAGTAGAAGAAAATTTCGACCTTTTAATACTTGATATCATCCTTCCCGGCTACAATGGATTTAAAGTATGCAAGCAGGTACGAACCACTAAAAAAGAATTGCCTATATTAATGCTTACTGCACTTGGCACAGTAAGAGACAAGGTTCAAGGCTTTGAAAACGGGGCCGATGATTATCTGACAAAACCCTTCCATTTTGAGGAATTACTTGCCCGGATAAATGCCTTAATCCGCAGGCGCCCTATCGTTTCGGAAAAAATATATAAAATAGCCGATCTTGAAGTGGATTGCAATAAAGGCACCGTATTTAGGAATGGGAATGAAATTTTGTTAACCTCTAAAGAGTTCACACTACTGGAAATATTGGTCTCCAATAAAAACAAGGTCCTTTCCAGAAGCGAAATTGCCGGAAAAGTATGGGGAATAAATTTTGACCGCGGTACTAACCTTATTGACGTATATATTAATTATTTAAGAGCGAAAATAGATAAGAACTACTCCAAAAAACTTATACAAACGGTAATTGGACGGGGATATGTGCTTAAAGACTAATCTTCCTGGTTGACGCGTTATAAAATTCTTTACGAATCATATTTCTCAAACCCTACATTGATTTATGAAAGTTAAAAACAGATTGGCATTGCAGTTTACATCCATGATTGCAATATTGCTTTTTATCGTTCTTATGGGTACCTATTTACTGGTTGAACAGAATAGAAAAGACAACTTTTATGCCCAGCTTGATGACAGGGCGCTCACAACAGGGCAGCTATACTTGGCACAGGACAATATGACTCCTGAAAATTTTAGAAAAGTAATAGAAAAATACCCCCAAACCCTTCCGCATGAAGCTGCACGAATTTATAACGATAAATTTCAGTCCGTAATTATAAAACAAGATTCGGTAAGCTGGTCCAATGCCAATTTAAAAAATATTCATTCCTCCCTTGTATTTGCCAATGAAGATACCATAAGCTGGTCGAAAGATGTTATACAGCAGGTAATAGCAAAAAAAATTATTCATTTCTCTATAGGAGATGAGCAGGTAGCCGGGTTATATTATATCGATAACTCCGGCAATTTTGTTATTATAGATTCAGCCATCGATGATTTAGGATTCCAGAACATGAAAAAACTGGCCTACATTATGCTATTCGGCTTTCTTGCTTCTCTGGTAATTACCTTCCTTTTAGGCAGGATATTTGCAACCATTGCTTTGAAGCCTATATTAAAAATAACCAACGACCTTAAGATTATACGGTCTACCAGTTTAGACAAGCGCCTTACACTTACCCGCTATAAGAATGATGAAATCAGCCTGCTTTCTACCACAATTAACAACTTGTTGGAGCACCTTGAACAATCTTTTAACGACCAACAATCATTCATAACAAATGCATCGCACGAACTCCGTACTCCATTAACAAAGATATTTGGAAAAGCAGAAGTAACATTGAAAAACGACAGGGAGAAAGAAGAATATAAAAACGCCCTTGAATCTATTGTAAAGGAAGCCGAAAAACTTAATTCTCTTATAACAAGCTTGCTTGAACTTTCCCAGGCCAGTATTGACTCTGCTGAATTACAAAAAATACAGCTGGATGAATTGCTTTGGGAAGTAGTGGATGAATGGGATAATAAATCGGGCCTGGTAAGTGTTGCTTACAATCTTCCTGAAAACGTTGAAAAGTATACGATACAAGGAAACAGGCGATTATTGTTTATTGCCATTAGTAATATTTTTAAAAACGCTATTAAGTTTTCAGGGGATAAGGAAGTTTCATGTGAAATATTTTTTAATGAAAAAGGTGTTAATATTACTATAAAAGATAAAGGAATTGGAATTGAATCGAACGAATTGCGATATATCTTTCAACCCTTTTACCGCGCCCCTAACGCGTTTAAACACCCGGGATCAGGCATCGGGCTTTCATTAGCCGAAAAAATAATTCGTTTACATAATGGTAAAATTGAGGTAACATCGGTAATAAACGAAGGCACCATTTTTAATGTAGTATTCTCATTATAAGCATATTGTAAAAAGAAATTATAGCTGATTAAAAGAAATTAATAAATTTCTAATGTCATTCTAATCGTCAGCTCGGGAAAGCAGTGTATGTTTGCGGGGTCAAAAAAAATAGACACCTGTGTTACCTGTTCCGGAAAAGAATAAGAATAAAATACGTATTTTTCAACTTAAGAAGTACCTGATAATCTGCGCTGTTTGTGCCTACAGGTTTACTGCTGCCCAAAATATAGTTCCGTTAAAAGAAGATACTGTTATCCTTAATATTCCTGCTGCAGAACAGCGATTTGTAAGCATGAACCTTACATTGCTTATCAATCAATATAATGTTCAAATTGCACAGGCTACATACCTGCAGGCCAAGCTTTGGTATAATCCCAATCTTACCTATGGCCAAACGCTTTATAACCAGGAAAGCAAGAAATTTTTTGATAATAGTTACCCGGGAGGCGTGGAAGATCATACCTTCCAGCTTCAGCAACTACTTACTATAGGAGGCAGGCATAGCGCCACGGCCAAACTTGCCAAGGTAGGCGTTACACAGAGCCAATTTCAGCTTGCCGATTTATTACGGAGCCTGAAATACCAGATGTATACTGATATTTCAGATTTATACAACAACCAAAGCCTCATAACAATGTATGTTGACGAGGAAAAAAAAATAAAACATCTGGTTGAAAGTACTCAGGCGCTATATAACTTGGGCAATGCATCGGGTAATGATGTAATTCGCCTGAGGGCACAGCTGCAAGATATTATTGCCCAGGAAATAACAAGCAGGCAAGCTATTTCAAACGATGAGGAAGACCTCGGTGTTTTATTGGTTTACCCCGGAAACACCTATATTCTTATCAATGACCTCGGTATTCCCACAGCTCAAATACCTCCGTACATATCTATATTAGACAGCGCAAAAAATAACCGGCCCGACCTTAAACTGGCTTATGCAGGAGTGCAATACAGCGAACAGAATCTCAAATTGCAACATTCCACCGCAGTTCCCGACCTTACCTTGGGAGTGGCAAATATTGGAGCCGGCTCTGTAGTTCCGGATTATTGGGGAATTACAGCAAATATCGACTTACCATTTTTTAACCGCAACCAGTGGAACAGCAGAGCTGCAAAAGAACAGATAAAACAAGCTGAGTTGAATGACAGCCTTGCTCTTTATTCTGTAACAAACCAGGTTACACAGGCATTTACTAACCTGTACCGAATAAATAATGCATATACCCAAATAGATTCGCATTATGAAAGCGACCTGAATGAAATGATGAATAATGCTATAAGTAATTACGACAAGCGTTATATAAACCTGCTTGACCTATTAAGCCAGATAAGCACCTATATTGACGGAAAGACCAATCTGCTTAATATGAAAGCTCAATACTTTAATGCCATTCATTCTATTAACTATACAACCGGAATAGATATAATTAAATAAGCCATGTTTAACAAAATATTTTCTTTACTACTCATAACTATCCTGCTTTTTGCAGGATGCAAAGGTCCGCAACCGCAAGCTGAAGACGTGGTGACTGATTCAAACCAGGTAGAATTAAATTCTATCCAAATGCATCAAATCACAATGGATACGGCCACAATTCAAGAAGAAAAAGCAGACCTTGCCTTAAGTGGTAGAATAACATTTGACCTCGATTACTTGTCGCCGATCTTTAGCTTCGTTAGTGGAACTGTTATGAAGGTAGCTGTTTCACAGGGCGATTATGTAAAAAAAGGACAAACACTTGCTGTGCTGAAAAGCGCTGATGTAAGCAACTATCAAGGCCAATATGCCGTTGCCGAGGGACAGTTAAAAACAGCTAGCCGGAACCTGGATATTGCCAAAGAATTATATAAAACAAAAGTATATTCAGATAAAGATGTAATGCAGGCGCAAAATGATTACAAATCGGCTGTTGCAGCCCTTAAAACAGTAGAAACATACTTGAAAACATATAAAGTAACCGGCACGGATACGAATGCTACTTACACGATAACCTCCCCTATTGATGGCTATGTTGTATCCAAAAATATTGTAGAAGGAATGAATGTACGGGTAGATAATACCAACCCTTTATTTACCGTATCTTATTTAAAGACTGTTTGGGTAGCAGCCAATGTCTATGAAAACGATATCCCGCAAATAGCCGTTGGCGATTCCGCCGATATTACCACGGTAGCTTACCCGGATAAAAAAATTAAAGGAACGATTTTTAAAATTGCCAATATGCTTGATTCTTCAGCCAACTCCATGCAGGCAAGAATAGTGCTTGATAATTCAGCCGGCCTTTTGAAGGCTGGTATGTTTGCCAACGTAACTGTGCATCTTGACAAACACAAGAGAGCCATAACCATTCATAAGGAAGCCTTGGTTTTTTATAATAACGATTACTATGTAATGGTATTTAAAGGCGACCATAAGTTCGAAAAGCGCAAAGTAACTATTGAAGGAACCAATGAACTAAGCGCATATATCACAAAAGGGCTGGAAAAGAATGAAATAGTTGTTTGTAAAAATAGCCTTTATGTTTATGGACAATAATTTTGCTGTAAATGAATAAGCTTATAAAAAACATAGTAACCTTTTCGTTAAAGAATAAATTATTTATTCTTTTCGGCACTCTTGTTATTGCCATACTGGGGGCCATCTCATACAGCAAAACCCCTATTGATGCCTATCCCGATATTACCAATACCCAAATAATAATAATAACACAATGGCAGGGAAGAGGTGCTGAGGAGGTTGAAAGACAGGTAACAATACCTATTGAACTTGCCATGAACTCTGTGCAGGAAAAAACCTCTATGCACTCCATTACTATGTTTGGGTTATCACAAATCACCCTTATTTTTAATGACGGAGTGGACGACTACCATGCCCGGGCACAGGTGATGGATTTGCTGGGTAATGTACAGTTGCCTACCGGGGTTCAGCCCGAAGTGGAACCACCTTACGGCCCTACTGATGAAATATACAGGTTTACCGTACAAAGTAAAGATAAAACTCCCCTTGAATTAAAAGAAATAGAAACATGGGTGATAGAGCGCAACCTCCATGCTGTTGAAGGCGTTGCCGATGTTAATAGCTATGGCGGGCCGACTAAAGATTATGAAATAGATGTAGACCCTAACCTGCTCAATAAATATGGAATTACAGCCTTAGACGTATATACTGCCGCTTCAAATAGTAATATTAATGCGGGCGGCGATGTAATTGACCAAGGGGAAGAATCATTTGTAGTAAGAGGTATAGGCCTGCTTAATGATATTAATGAAATTAAAAATATCATTATTAAAAACATGAATGGCGTGCCGCTACTTGTAAAAAACGTGGCAGACGTAAAGGTAAACTACATGCCCCGACTTGGCCGGGTTGGTATGGATACCGCAAGCGATGTGGTAGAAGGCGTAGTAGTTATGCGGAAAGGTAAAAATCCGCAGGAGGTATTGAAAGCCTTACGTGCTAAAGTAGAAGAATTAAATACTACTGTTCTTCCGACCGGAGTTAAAATTGTACCGTTTTATGACCGTAACACACTTATTACCTATTGCACCGAAACCGTTCTGCATAACCTTACGGAAGGTATCCTTCTTGTTATAGGCTTGGTATTTCTTTTTATGGCCGATTGGAGAACCACCTTAATAGTATCCATGATCATCCCGCTTTCCCTTTTGTTTGCATTTATATGTATGCAGATAAAAGGAATGGCAGTTAACCTGCTTTCATTAGGTGCAATTGACTTTGGTATAATAATAGACGGGGCCGTGGTGATGGTCGAAGGGTGCTTTGTATTCCTGGACCAAAAATACCACGATTTGGGGAAAGAAAAATTCAACAAACGGGCAAAAATGGGCTGGATAAAACGTGCCAGCGTAGACAGGGCAAAAGCTATTTTCTTCTCCAAACTTATCATCATTACCGCATTAGTTCCCATATTTGCCTTCGAAAATGTAGAAGGAAAAATATTCTCTCCACTGGCATACACCTTGGGGTTTGCGCTGCTTGGCGCACTCATTTTCACGCTTACCCTTGTACCGGTTATGATACATCTTTTGCTTAACAAAAATGTGTCTGAAAAATACAACCCCATCATTTCAAGGGTTGAAAAAGGTTTTTTTACGATTTTTGATTATGCCTTTAAAAATAGAGCAGTAAGTGTTACATTGGCAGCAGTGCTTTTGGTTGGAACACTATATGTCTCAAAATATTTAGGTTCGGAGTTCTTGCCACATTTGGATGAAGGAGCCCTTTGGGTAAAAGCACAAACTCCCTTGGGTATTACCCTTACCAGAGCTGCCGATTTAGCAGATACTATGCGGAAAGAATTAAAAACTTTTCCGGAAGTTAAAACAGTAGTTTCACAAACCGGCAGGCCCGATGATGGTTCCGACCCCGAAGCTTTTTCCGATATTCAATGCGATGTTATATTATATCCTGTAGACGACTGGAAACGAAAAATCAGTAAAGATTCTCTGATTGATGAAATGAATGCATTGCTGGTCAAGAAGCATGAAGGAGTAGTTTTTAACTTTTCCCAGCCCATCCGTGATAATGTAGAACAAGCCGTTTCCGGTATGAATGCTGCCTTGGGATGCCAGATTACCGGTCCGGACTTTAGTGTTCTTAATGAAAAAGCCAATCAAATTTATGATACCATGACCAAGATAAAGGGCGTGGAAGATTTGGGTGTATTAAGAAATCTGGGACAGCCTGAACTTGATATTGACCTTGGTCAGGAAAAAATGGGATTATATGGGGTAAATGTTGTAGATGCCAATGCCATTGTTCAAATGGCCGTTGGAGGGCAGGCAGCTACGCAGGTTTTTGAAAAAGAACGGTTATTTGACTTACGGGTTCGGTATATGCCGCAATACCGGCGCACCCGGGAAGAACTGGATAACCTGATGGTACCAACCTTGAACGGAGGCAAAGTACCTCTTAAGCTGATATCAACTATTACGCAGCGAACCGGCATCAGTTCAATATACCGTGCCAATAACCAGCGCGTAATTGCTGTCAAGTTCTCCGTGCGTGGAAGAGATTTAGGCGGCGCCATTGCCGAAGCACAAAGAAGAACCAGTAATGTTACAGTGCCTAAAGGATATAAACTAGATTGGATAGGAGAGTTTGAAAGCCAGGTAAGGGCCGTAAAACGGCTTAAGCAGGTGGTTCCTATAAGCCTGCTAATCATTTTCATCATCCTGTTTATGGCATTTGGTAATTTAACAGACTCTCTTATTATTCTGTTTAATGTTCCTTTTGCACTCATTGGAGGTATTTTAGCGCTTTTAATAACCAATACCAATTTTAGTATTTCGGCAGGCATAGGATTCATAGCCTTGTTTGGTGTGTCCATACAAAATGGAGTTATATTAATTGGGGCGTTTAAACGAAACTTTGAAGAGAACTATAGCAGGCTCATGTCTATTTACAAAGGGGTTAGTGAACGGGTAAGGCCGGTAATGATGACTGCATTTATAGACATGATTGGTTTATTACCTGCTGCCCTCAGCACCGGTATTGGGTCTGAAGCTCAGAAACCGCTTGCTATCGTAATGATTGGAGGATTGATTTCAGATTTAATCTTGCAGCTATTAATACTCCCCATTATTTATTACCTGATTTACAATCCACGCAAAACATAAATTAAAGTAAATTTTTCTTTGACGGATTAGTTCGATAAGTATAATTAATATTGCAATGCCTGACAAGTGCATTATGTACAAAGCTACCGAATATAAAACCAACTGTTAATTTTAATGAAAGGGCTCATTTTATTAACAGCTTTGTTATGTGCCAAGTATTGCATAGCACAAAACGATAATGATGAAAACAAAAAATTCTCTTTGGGTTATGATTACGGCAATAGTTTTCCAATGGGTAGTTTTGCCAAAGCCACTCAATCTACATTCCCAAAAAGCGGACTTGTAGGGCAAGATACAACCAAATTAAACGGATATGGCCAAAAAGGGGATCATTTTGACCTGTATGCTACCTATAAGTTCCTGCGCAATTTCGGTGTAACATTAGACCTTTATGAAGATCAGGACAACTATGATATTAATACCCTGTATTACCAATACATTTCTTATTTCCGCCCTAATACGGTGGCCGTTTCAACCGGCGATGACTATTATATAATACAATACCTTATAGGACCTTATGTGAACATTCACATCTATAAAAACCTTGGTATTGAATTTAAAATTTTAGCAGGCCCCACTACATCCAATTATCCCAGCCTGATTTATTTCGGATTAGTGACCGATTTACTTTATACTATACATGAAGGCAGCGGATTAGGCTATAATTTCGGAGGCGGTATTCGATATACCGTTGTAAAAACAGGTATTTTTGGATTAGAATTGCACTTCAATGTAAATTATGCCGGTGCAAATATTACTTATCCTTATTACAGTATAACAGCCTACACTCCTTCTTACGTTTATCTCTCTTCATCCACGTACAATACCCCTAAAACCATGTCAATGAATATGATTCAAGCTACATTAGGAGTCTCCATAGAATTATAATACCCCCCCCATGTTAAACAGTTATTACTTTATAGAAACAAATCTGACTTAACCCTATAGAAAGTTTGAAAAAAGTTTTTAACTTTGCATTAACCACACAAAAACACTCCCATGATCTCATCTGTACCTCAAATAGTAATCCCAATAGATTTTTCGGAACAGTCTATCATTGCACTCGACCAATCCTATAACCTTGCTAAATTCAACAAAGCTGAACTTAGCTTGGTATACGTGATAGATGATAAGCATGAGTCTGTTGACGAAGCTGCCATGAAGGCAAAACTGGAAGAACTTGCGGAAACAGCAGGGAAAAAGCACAATATTAAAGTAAATGCAATAGTTATCAAAGGCCCTGTTTCAGATAAAATACTGGAGGTTGCAGGAAGCCTGAAGACCAAAATGATCATCATGGGAACAAATGGGTCCAAAGGTCTGAAAGAAGGAGGTGCTGCAGGCTCTAACTCGCTGAAAGTAGTTGAAAAGGCTAATTTTCCAGTAGTTACTATAAAAGGAAAATCAATGCGCGAAGGTTGCAAAAATATTGTGTTGCCAATTGACTTAACCAAAGAGTCGCTTCAAAAGGTTAAAAAAGCTATTGAATTAGGAAAACTTTACGGAGCCACTATACGTATGATTTCGGTATCATTTAGCCAGGATAAGTCTACCCTAAACCGCCTTATCAGAAAAATTGAAGAAGCCACTTTTCTAATAAAATCAGAGGTAAATTGCACTTCCGAAATAGTTAATGCCGTTGAAGGCAGAGATTCGCTGGCTCAAATAGTACTGGATTATTCCAATAAAGTACAAGCAGACCTTATTATGATTATGACCCAACAGGAAGAAGACTTGAAACTTGTCCCTATTGCTGCAACCTCTGACGCACACTACATTATAAGTAATTCCGATGTGCCTGTTATGAGTATTGTACCAAGCTTAAAGCTTCACCAGGTTAAAGATTAATACGGATTGTCTTAAGCCAGGAAAAATCCATACTACGCTATAGGTAAGCCTGCATTTATCAATAGAAAGGTTTATTACAGGCAATTCCAGTGTATCTTCGTTTCAGATTGGAAAATTTTGTACTTTTGCCAAAAATAACATGAAAAATTCTTTTGATGCCTGTAATTCAAAAGATTTGTACGAATTAATTTGTATCAAACCAATTATGAAAAAGTATCTGTTTTTATCGTTTCTTTTAAGCACCTTGGTTACCTACGGACAAAATGTAACCTTTGATAAGAAAAATTTCCCAAATGATCTTCCCGGTTATAAAAAGGCAGTAGACTCCCTAAATTATGGAGATGCCCTATATTATGATAAAAAATCAAGTAACGACTATCTTGCATTGCCGTACTATTTAACAGCTGAAAAATTCAACCCGAATAACGATGAATTGAATTATAAAATCGGAGTTGTTATGCTTTCTCATAATTCTGCGGTTAAAATTACTTCTTTGACATACCTGAAAAAAGCTTTTGACTTAAATCCAAATATTGCTCCCGATATACATTACTATCTTGGAAGAGCCTATCATTTAAGGTCGGAATGGGAAACAGCCAAACAGGAATATACTGCCTACTTAAATACCCTTGACCCCACTAAAAACCCAAAAGAGATTGCCGACACCAAAAAGAAAATTGAGGAATGTAACACCGGAGAAGAATTGGCAAAACACCCCATTAAAGTAACCATTGAAAACCTCGGGCCAAACATTAATACTGAATACCCCGAATATGGCGTTTTGGTTAATGCCGATGAAACCGAAATGATCTTCACTTCCAAAAGGCCAGAAACTACAGGTAGCAATATAGATGAAGGCAGTTCCCAATATACCGAAGACATTTATATTTCACATTTTGTAAATGGAGCCTGGACCAAGGCAACTAATAGCAGTACTTCTTTAAATAGTTCTGATAACGATGCTACTGCAGGAATATCTGCTGATGGTAAAACATTATATATATATCGCGGCGATAAAGGAGGCGATCTTTATACAGCCCAACTAGTCAATGACTCCACCTGGTCAAAACCGATAATAATGAATACCAAATTAAACAGCAAATATTTTGAAACCAGTATTTGTGTTGCACCCGATGGGAAAATAATTTATTTTGTGAGCGAGCGCCCGGGAGGCTTTGGAGGACGGGATATTTATGTAATTGCTGTCGATTCACTTGGAAACTGGGGAGATGCTCAAAATTTAGGTCCCATTATCAATACCAAGTATAATGAGGAAGGTATCGCTGTTCACCCGGATGGTAAAACTATTTATTTCAGTTCTGAGGGACACAATACCATGGGCGGTTATGATGTTTTCAGATCCCATTATAGCGGTAGCTTAAAAGGAACTCTTGACACAAAAAAATGGTCTGTTCCTGAAAATATCGGATCTCCTATCAATACGCCTGACGATGATGTCTTCTTTTGCATTTCAGCCAGCGGAAAACATGCCTACTACAGCTCAGTAAGGGACGGCGGAGTGGGTGAAAAAGATATTTACCGGATTAACTTCCTGAATATTGATACGGCCAACTTACAGCCTATAGCTAAAACTAAACTTATAAATATAATGGGGCTTGTTGTTGACTCTTCAACACATAAAAGGATTGAAGCAACCATTGACATTACTGACAATAACACACATAAAGTTATTGCGCATTTCAAATCAAACGTAACAACAGGCCAATACAAAGTAACATTGCCGGCGGGTGGTAACTACCAAATTTCTGTTAATGCCGAAGGCTTCGCACCATACTCTGATAGCCTCGAAGCACCTGTAGACACGGGAGATGTTAATGAAAAAACCATTTCGCTTCAACATCTTGAGGTCGGAACTAATTTCTCCTTTAACAATATTGACTTTGACTTTGGTAAAACCACGCTTAACACTGCTGCTAAAGCAGAGTTAGACAACCTTATCGATATATTTAATAAACACCCGAAATTAAAACTTTCTGTCGCTGCCTATACCGATAATATTGGCTCGATTGAAGTCAACCTGAGGGTTTCGAATAAGCGTGCCCAAGCCGTAGTTGATTACCTTACTTCACATGGTATAGAAGCAAATAGGTTATCCTCGCATGGCTATGGAAAGGCACATCCTATTGCCACCAATAAAACGAAGGCAGGAAGGCGCAAAAACCGTAGAACGGAATTTACCGTTACCGGAATTTAAGGTCTCGGTAATAGCTTCTTTATCAGTTGCCAATTTATTTGGAGTTTTTCAACATAGAGACTTTGTTGGCATTTTGTAATTTAGCCTCTTAAAATATTCACCTTGAAAATAAAAGAACTTATAGCAAGCCTTGAAGAATTCTGCCCCTTAGGGTACCAGGAATCCTATGATAATTGCGGCTTGATAAGCGGAGATAAAGAAAAAAACATTACAGGCGTACTCCTTTGCCTTGACAGTACCGAAGATGTATTAAAAGAGGCCGTAAAGCGGAAGTGTAATTTGGTTATTGCACATCATCCTATTTTATTCTCCCCCATTAAAAAAATAACCGGCAAAACATATGCCGAAAGAGCCATTATTTATGCCATAAAACATGGCCTGTGCATTTATGCCATGCATACCAACCTCGACAATATACGCTTGGGTGTTAATAATAAAATTGCAGAAAAAATAGGACTTTCAAATCTTTCCATACTCAGCCCTAAACATGGCCTGTTACGAAAACTGGTTACTTTTTGCCCTGTCAATAAAGCAAATGAAGTGCGAACAGCCCTTTTTGCTGCCGGAGCAGGCAAAATCGGCAACTACGATGAATGCAGCTTCAATACAGAAGGTATTGGTACCTTTAAAGCGGGGGAAAATACAAAACCTCATGTTGGCACTAAACATAAACAACACTCGGAAAAGGAAGAGCGGATAGAAACGCTTTATCCTTTACCAATTGAAAATAAGGTCATACAAGCTCTTTTAAAGGCACATCCTTACGAAGAAATAGCATACGATATTTATCCCTTGGAGATACCTCACCCGAATATAGGTTCGGGAATGGTCGGAGAGTTTGAAAAAGCCATAAATGAAAAGGATTTTCTATCCCTGTTAAAGAAGAATATGGAGGTATCCTGCATACGGCACACCCCTTTTACAGGCAAAAAAATAAAAAGAGTTGCAATATGCGGAGGTTCAGGGTCTTTCCTGTTGCCTAATGCTATTAATTCGAGTGCCGATGCTTTTGTAACATCCGATTTTAAGTACCACCAATTCTTTGATGCAGAGGGCAAAATACTAATAACAGACATAGGACACTATGAAAGTGAGCAATTTACCCCTGAAATACTCCATCACTTTATAAAGGAAAAATTTACTACCTTTGCAACCCTAATTTCAAAAACGAGTACTAATCCCGTTAATTATTATTAAAAATGTCAGCAACTAAAACCACGAAAGGCGCAATAAAGAAATCATATCTTCATGGGCTTCAAGGCATGACCCAGGAACGCCTGGAGGAAGAACTCCAGTCATTATACCAATTACAAAATATAGATTCCTTAGTAGACGAGATACGCGTATTAAGAGGCGAACTACCTGTTGAAGTGCAACAATTAGAAGAAACCATTGATGGATTAAAACTCCGTGTAGCCAAGCAAGAAGAGGAAATTGAAAGCCTTGAAAAGATGATTACCGAGAAAAAGAATTCAGCTAAAGACGCTCAAACGCTTATCAAAAAATACGAGTCACAGCAAAATAAGGTACGTAACAACAGGGAGTTTGAATCCCTAACTAAAGAACTAGAGTTCCAAAAACTGGAAATCCAATTATCTGAAAAAAGAGTAAAGGAATATAAGGCATCTATCATAGCCAAGCAGGAAATGATGAAACAATCGGAAGAGCTTTTGGCCGATAAAAACAAAGACCTGAAAGCTAAGAAAGATGAATTGGAAAAGATTGTTTCCGAAACTGAAAAAGAAGAAAAAGACCTGCTTAAAAAATCGACCGATGCAAAATCCCACATTGACCAAACCCTTTTAAACGCTTACAACCGCATTCGTCCGAACTTTAAAAACGGACTGGCAGTTGTTACCATTGAAAGAGGCGCTTGCAGCGGATGTTTCGTTAAGATACCGCCACAAAGGCAAACTGAAATCACAGCGCATAAAAAGCTGGTTGTTTGCGAGCATTGTGGGCGCATTATTGTAGATAAAACCCTTATTGATGAGGATACCAAAAAGGCTCCTTCATCTAAAGTATTGGCAAACCACGCGTAAACCAAATTATATTTCCATTCTAAAACCCTCATATAATATATGGGGGTTTATTTTTTCGGCAATTAGGTCATTGACTTTTTCAAAAAGCACTTTTTCGTGACGTAACTTTGTGTTATGAAAACCAAAATGACTTTACAACTCCAACAAAAAATTCAATACTTTTCTATGCCACATTCCCTGTTATTCTCTGTTATTAACAGGGAGAAAAATTACAACCAACTATATTTCAAGACATTACAAAAGAGCAATTTCCCTGTTATTCTTGTTATTTCTCTGTTATTTCTCCTGTTATCGCTCTGTTATTTTCCTGTTATTTTTTGCCGCTTTAAGGAAGCAAAACCAACTTAAAAATATAAATTTTAGATGTAGTTATTTCAGTTTTTCTAAAGCAGTAGAAATCCTATTAACCACCTCATCTTTTCCGAGTAACTCCACTGTTTCAAATAGAGCAGGCCCGGCAGCCATACCGGTAATAATCACTCTAAAGAGCTGCATCACCGAACCGGGAGCAACCCCATTATCTTCAGCAGTCTTTTTAAAGAGAGCTTCCACATTCAGGTGGCTAAAATCAATAGCTTGAGAAAGGTCCGTATTTAATTTTCCGAAGAAATCTTTGGTCGTCGGATTCCAACGTTTTTGTATTACGCTTTCATCATACTTATCAGGAGCCACGAAGAAGAAACCACCAATCTCCCAAAACTCATTTACAAAATGGGCTTTTTCTTTAATCAGGTGGCAAACACCCTCTATGTATTTCATATCTGACGCCAATACACCTTGCGATTTTTCCTTAACAATAATCGAAAACAACTTTGCTAATTCAGTATTGCTACTCTTCCTAAGGTATTGTTGATTGAACCATTTGGCTTTATCGGGGTCAAACTTAGCACCTGATTTATTAACTTTCTCTAAAGAGAATGCTTCAATTAATTCTTGTTTGGTAAACAATTCCTGATTGTTACCCGGGTGCCAGCCCAATAGTGCAAGAAGATTCACCACAGCGTCGGGGAAATACCCCCTTTCTCTATATCCGGATGATTGCTCACCTGTTGCAGGGTCTTTCCAATCTAACGGGAATACAGGGAATCCTAATCTGTCCCCGTCGCGTTTGCTTAGCTTGCCATTGCCGTCAGGCCTTAGCAATAAGGGTAAATGAGCAAACTGAGGCATCACATTTTCCCA
>Ga0206873_1058_pt1 | contig 34898 bp, 32 predicted proteins | sample Alteio_BWOrgCont_11_FD_152631 | JGI IMG/M metagenome (GOLD analysis project Ga0206873, IMG submission 152631) | Enriched cells from forest soil in Barre Woods Harvard Forest LTER site, Petersham, Massachusetts, United States -... | ecosystem: Environmental > Terrestrial > Soil > Temperate forest >...
ATTTCAATTACTAACGAGCCATTTTTGCAATTTTTACCCCCCTGAAAACCGCTGCGTAATGCTGCGTAACGGATTGAAGAAAATGGAATTGAATTTGTTTGGGGCTTCCTAAAACTTCCGCTGATTAATATCGTCAGTAAATAACCTTAGCAGTTTAAAAACCTCATCAAAATCAGTAAGCGGAAGGGTTTCGCGGCGGTCATAAATATCGTGATAGGCCTTAATACCGCCCATAGTATAAATAAAAATAGAAGGCACTTTTGCTTTATAAAAGAAGTAATGATCGCTGTTGGCGGTCTCTCCACGGGGTTTTACCAATTTAAGAAGATGCTGTTGGTCATTAATTTTTACCATATCATCAAATGCAGATTTGTAAATGGTTCCGTTCACAACGGTAATACCTTCATCGCCGGTTCCCATAATATCCATATTGATGAGGAAGCGGATATTGGCAAGCGGAAACAAAGGGTTTTCGGTATAATACTTTGAACCCAGTAAGCCAATTTCTTCCCCGCTGAAAGCCATAAAAGCGACTGAATAGCGCAGGCTGTCGTGATGCTGTGAATAATATTTGGCAAGGCTGAGCAACATGGCTATTCCGCTGGCATTGTCGTTAGCGCCCGGGAAATAGATGTCGCCCATAATTCCGAGATGATCGTAGTGGGCAGTAAATACAATAAATGAATCGGGCTGAACATTCCCTTTGATATACCCAATAAGGTTTTCCGTTGGAAAGCTTTTAATAAACTTATTTTTTACATCTATGCTCATAGTGGTTGCATAGCGGAAAGGACTTTTGCGAAGGGCATTCAGAAGGGCAAAGTCGGCAACGGTTTCGGAGGTTTCCTCGGTAAGCTTATCGCATAGTATAATAAGCCCTCTAGCTCTAAACGGATTTGATAGTACACTTTTCCATTTATCCTTTTCTGCTTTGTCTGTCGCACCCGAATCATCCACCAGGATAAAGCTTCGGCTATAGTCATGCGTGAGAAAGGCTTTCAACTTATTGCTATCAGTCATAATGGACCTGTCAAACTTTACCACATTATAATTGCCTTTAATGCTAGGAGTGGAAGGAATGATAATGTAGTCGGCACCCGGTTCTGCCATTTGCCCGTTTACGCTTACAATATAAGAAGTTGGATAAGTATTTACCGGGTATTCAAACTTCTGCTCATAGGATGTTCCAAAAGGTAATAAGCCCAGGTTGAAGAATTGCAAATTCAGATAGAGCGCAGCTCGTTTATTCCCGTCGTCTACATAGCCTCTGCCACCCATATAAGGCGAGGCGAGCGTATCTACTATTTTCCTTGCAAAATCTTTCTGGGCAAAAGAAGTAACACTCCCTAAGAGTGCTAATAAAATGAAGGTAATACGGTTACGCATACTCATTATTTGAGTGGAGAATATCGGAGTCGAACCGATGACCTCTTGCATGCCATGCAAGCGCTCTAGCCAGCTGAGCTAATCCCCCAAAGGATGACAAAAGTAATAATTTAATGGAATGGCAGATGAGTGCCTGTTATAATTAGCTGTACTTATTTATGCCGTTCCTTCAAAATATCTATAACTGCATCTAGGCTGCTATCTTTAGCTGCAAGCAGTACCAGGTAGTGAAACAAGAGATCGGCAGCTTCATTCAGAAATAATTTTTCATTATTGTCTTTGGCTTCTATCACTAATTCCACTGCCTCCTCACCCACTTTTTGCGCTACCTTATTTATTCCCGCTTTAAAAAGCGATGCCGTATATGACTTTTCAGAAGTTTCGCCTTTACGTTGCTGAATTATACTTTCCAACTGCTTTAAAAAATCCGGTTCGTTTTTTTCATTCCAACAGGTATCGGCTCCTGTATGGCATACCGGCCCGGCGGGAACAACTTTTACAAGAATAGCATCGTTATCGCAGTCTGCCAGAATTTCTTTTACATGCAGCATGTTACCCGATTCTTCTCCTTTCATCCACAAGCGCTTTTTACTACGACTAAAGAAAACTACTTTGTTTTCCCTTTGTGTTTTTGCCAAGGCTTCTTCATTCATATACCCAAGCATCAATACTTTCCCTGTCCGGGAATCCTGGATAATGGCAGGGGCTAAGCCCGATTCAAATTTTGCAAAATCTATTTTCATATTCTTACAGGTATATTTTGATTGGAAAGAAATTTTTTGAGTGCAGGTATCTCCATCTCCTTATAATGAAATACGCTTGCAGCAAGAGCAGCATCGGCATTACCCTTTATGAATATATCTTTAAAATGCTCCATTGTCCCTGCCCCACCCGATGCAATTACAGGTATATTAAGAGATTTTGAAACTACTTTAGTTATATCATTTGCAAAGCCATTTTTAGTTCCGTCATTATTCATGGAGGTTAGCAATATTTCACCTGCCCCAAGCTCCTCTGCCTGTTTTGCCCAATTAGTGGCTTCAAGGGAAGTTTTTGTTTTTCCTCCATGCAAATAAACATACCATCCTGTTTCTTCATGCTTGGTATCTATTGCCACCACAATACATTGTGAGCCGAAACGCTTTGCCAGATCGGCAATAATTTCCGGATTTTTTACGGCAGCCGAATTAATGGAGATCTTATCTGCACCGGCATCCAATAAAGCAGACACATCGTCAATGGTAGAAATGCCTCCGCCAACGGTAAAGGGTATATTTATGGTTTGTGCAATTTCTCTTACTAATTCTAAAAATACTTTTCGCTTTTCATTGGTGGCAGTGATATCCAGATAAACCAACTCATCGGCTCCCTGTTCTGCGTAATATCTGCCCATTTCTACAGGGTCGCCTACCTCTTTTATATTGAGAAAGTTTATTCCTTTCACAATTTTTCCATTCTGAATATCCATGCAGGGTATGATGCGTTTGGTAAGCATGTTATAGAATAAATGGCTTTAATTCGTTCAAATGTATCCTGCCTTCATACAAAGCCTTCCCCACTATCACCTCTTTACAACCGGCTTGTTCTACTTCTTTAATATCCTGTAGGCAACTTATTCCCCCGCTGGCAATAAGGTTGAAATTATTTGAATGCTTCAGGATATTCTTGTATAGTTCTATAGCAGGTCCCGCAAGGCTGCCGTCCTTTGATATATCCGTACAAATAACTTGTGTAACTCCATCCGTAAGCAACTCTTTTATACAATCATAAATAGATATGCCGCTATCTTCCTGCCAGCCCGATACGGCCACTTTTTCATTTTTTGCATCTGCTGCCGCAATAATTTTTTCCGCTCCATATTCTTTCAACCACGCTTTAAAAAGCGCTTTGTTTTTTATGGCAATACTTCCTGTTGATATCATAGAGGCCCCGCTGTCAAATGCTATACGAATATCATCGTGGGATTTAATTCCTCCGCCAAAATCAATAACTAAATTTGTATTAGCGGAGATTTTTTCCAACACTTTAAAATTTACCACTTTCCCTTGTTTAGCCCCGTCCAGATCAACTAGGTGCAGTCGTTTTATTCCGGCATCTTGAAATCGCATGGCTACTTCCCAGGGCTTTTCATCATATATCACTTTCTTTGAAAAGTCCCCGTATGCAAGGCGGACGCATTTACCATCAATTACATCTATGGCAGGAATTACGCGCATCATAAATTGATAAAATTTTTCAAAACCACCTCTCCAACAGCACCACTTTTTTCAGGATGAAACTGTACCGCATAAAAATTATCTTTGGAAAGTGAAGCACTGAATGGGGTAATATAATTGGTGATTGCGCAAGTTTCCTGCCCCGATTCAGCATAAAAACTGTGAACATAATACACATAACTATCTTCAGCAATATTTTTAAATAATGGTCCTTTCAGTTGCTGAATTGAGTTCCATCCTACATGGGGAACTTTATTGCTATCCGTCGGAATAAATTTTTTCACCCTCAGGTTAAATATACCAAGACAATCCGTATTACCTTCTTCCGAGTATTTGCACATTAACTGTAAACCCAAACAAATTCCTAAAAATGGTTGTTTTAATTCTTTTATAACGCTATCAAGTCCTGAAGCTTTCAATTCTTTCATAGTGCCCGAGGCTTCTCCCACACCGGGAAATATAACTTTATCAGCTTTTGATATAACATCAGCGTCAGCAGAAACAATGGGTGTTACTCCTATCCTTTGCATTGCAAAAAGCACTGACTGAATATTGCCTCCACCATATCTTATTACAACTACATTCATTTATAAGCTTCCTTTTGTGCTTGGCAAAATCATTCTATCAGCATCGCGTTTTATCGCCATCTTAAAAGCTCTTGCAAGGGCTTTAAAAATGGATTCAATCTTGTGATGTTCATTATTGCCTTCCGCTTTTATATTCAGGTTACATTTTGCCCCATCTGAAAAGGATTTGAAAAAATGAAAGAACATTTCCGTTGGCATGTCCCCGATTTTTTCCCGTTTAAATTCCACATTCCATTCTATCCAGTTCCTGCCACCAAAGTCAATAGCAACTTGTGCAAGGCAGTCATCCATGGGCAGACAAAAACCGTAACGCTCAATCCCTTTTTTATTTCCTAAAGCCAGAGCAAATGATTCCCCAAGAGTTATCCCTGTATCTTCAATAGTATGATGTTCGTCCACATGTGTATCGCCTTTGGCTTCTATAGTTAAATCAATACCTGAATGTTTACCAATCTGGTCAAGCATGTGGTCAAAAAAGCTAATGCCTGTTTGGATGTTTGTCTTGCCTGTTCCATCTAAATTTAATTCTATGCGGATAGCTGTTTCATTTGTTTTTCTTTCCTTCGTAATTATTCTTGGAGGCAACTTCAGGAAATTATAAATCTCATTCCAGTTTTCTGCTTTCAACGCTAAATATGGCATCAGATCATCACCAATGGCTTTATTCAAATTAATAGAAATACATTTACAGCCCAGGTTTTTTGCTAATTCAATATCCGTAAGCCGGTCGCCGATTACAAAAGAATTTTTTAAATCATATTCAGGTGAAAAATACCTGGTAAGCATTCCTGTTCCGGGTTTGCGGGTAAGGGTATTATCGGAAGGGAATGCACGGTCAATATGTATTTCAGCAAACTTTACTCCTTCGCCTTCTAAAATTTTCAGCATCATATTATGTGCAGGCCAAAACTTTTCCTCCGGGAAAGACTTTGTCCCGAGCCCATCTTGGTTTGTAACAACCACTAATTCATATTCTCCTTCGTTCTTAAGTTTAGATAATGCGGTAATAGAGCCCGGCAAAAACTCAAGTTGGTCAAGCGAATCAACCTGCTCGGTTATAGGTGGCTCAATAATAATTGTGCCGTCTCTGTCTATAAATAAAACCTTTTTCATGTCTTGCTATTTTTTTCAAATGTTGAAAGAAGTAATACTAGTTTTTTATTTTCATCAGGTGTGCCAATGGTTATTCTCAATCCGCCTTCACATAATGGCAATGTGGAACGATTACGTACAACCACATTATTGGAGATGAGAAAATCATAAAGTTCATTTGGGATATCCATTTTTACCAAGAGAAAATTTGCCTGAGAGGGTAAGACCTCCTTTACAAAAGAAAAGTTTTTCAACTTATCAATTACTGTCTCCCGCTCTTTTTTTAAGATGGTGACCATTTCAATCACTTTATCTTTATTATCCAATGCCTGTAAAATCAGATTTTGAACAAGTTCACCCACATTATAAGGCGCTTTTATTTTATTCATCACCCCTATTATTTCCTTACTTGCAAATGCCATTCCTGCACGCAATCCGGCAAGCCCCCATGCCTTTGAAAAAGTTTGCAGAATAACCAGATTAGGGTATTTGTCCATAGCTGGTATCATGCTTTGAGAATCTGCAAAATCTATGTAGGCTTCATCAACCACTACAACTCCGTTAAAATTACTGAATAGCTGTTCAATATCCGTTTGGGAAATAATTCCTCCGGTTGGATTATTGGGGCTGCAAACAAATATCAGTTTCGTATTCTTATCTATGGCGGAATTTATTCCATGCAAATCCATTTGCAAATCTGCTTTTAGATTAACCGTCTTAACCGCCACATCGTTAATACGGGCAGATACTTCATACATACCATAAGTAGGAGGTAAAATGACTATATTATCTTTCCCCGGATTACAGAACGCACGAATCAAAATATCAATTGCTTCATCACTGCCATTACCAAGAAAAATATTTGCGGGAGCAACCTCTTTTATTTTTCCTAATTTTTCTTTTACCTTTAGTTGTAGCGGATCAGGGTAGCGGTTAAGTATATGGGAGTTGATAGCAGAACCAATTGCATTTTCATTCGCATCTAAATATATTTCTGCTTTTCCCTTAAAATCCTCGCGAGCAGAAGAATAAGGAGTCAGCGATGCGATATTAGGCCTCAATATGCTTTTCAAATCAAACATTCTTCTTCTTCTTTATTTCTTTTATACGAATTGATACGGCATTTTTGTGTGCATTTAATTGTTCCGCTTCCGCCATAATTTCAATAGTAGAACCTAGCTTCAGTAAGCCTTCGGGGCTTATTTTCTGAAAAGTAACTTTCTTTACAAAACTATCTACTGAAACCCCGCTGTAAGCACTGGCATAACCATTAGTAGGCAAGGTGTGATTCGTACCCGACGCATAATCCCCTGCACTTTCAGGGGAATAATTTCCGATAAAGACAGAACCTGCATTAATAACCTTTTCGGCTACTTTTTCTGCATTAGTACAAGAAAGAATAAGATGCTCGGGCGCATATAAATTAGAGAAAGCAATTGCCTCATCCAAATTCTTTAAAAGAATAGCACGACTGTTAGCTAATGCTTTTTCTGCAATCTCTTTGCGGGGCAGCAATTTTAATTGGGAAACAAGTTCTTTATTTACAGATTCAATTAAATTCTTATTTATAGAAACAAATATAACCTGACTATCGGGGCCATGTTCCGCCTGACTTAATAAATCAGCGGCTATAAAACCGGCATTTGCAGTATCGTCAGCAATTACAAGCACTTCCGATGGCCCTGCAGGCATATCAATTGCAACTTCTGTGAGTGATACAAGCTGTTTGGCCATCATTACAAAAGAGTTACCCGGACCAAATATCTTATCTGCCTTGGAAATGGTTTTGGTTCCATAAGCCATAGCAGCAATGGCTTGTGCACCACCTACCCTGTATATTTTCTTTATTCCGCATTTCTCTGCGGCATATAATATGGCGGGGTTTACTTCCCCATTTTTATCGGGTGGTGTACATAATACCATCTCCTTACATCCTGCTATGTATGCAGGAATACCTAACATAAGTACCGTAGAAAATAGTGGCGCCGAACCACCGGGGATATATAGACCCACTTTTTCAATGCCTATAGATTTTCTCCAACAAATTACTCCGGATATCGTTTCTATCTTTTCCACCTTACTTACTTGTGAAGCATGGAAAGTATATATATTTTTATACGCCCTATCAATTGCTTTTTTGAGTGAAGTAGAGATGTTTTTCCCGGATGCTTTTATCATTTTCTCATCAACCTGCAAGTTACGCACTAAAACTTTATCGAACTTTTTTGTGAGTTCAATAAGAGCTTTATCGCCTTTTATCTTTACAGATTTAAGAATATTTTTTACCGATGCTTCAATAGATACAAAGCTCTCGGTTGGCCTTTTAGTAAGGCTTTCCCATTTGCTTTGTGGAGGATATACAAATACTTTCATCTTACAGAACCATTTTTTCAATCGGTATTACTAATATGCCTTGTGCACCTGCTGCTTTAAGTTTTTCTATCACCTCCCAAAAAACATCTTCCGTCAATACAGAATGCACACTGCTCCATCCTTTCTCTGCCAGCGGCAATATAGTTGGGCTCTTCATCCCAGGAATGAGAGAAATAATTTTATCCAGGTTTTTATTGGGTGCATTCAGCAAAATATATTTATTCTTCGATGCCTTTTTTACCGCTTGTATTCTAAAGATTAACTTATTTACTACAGCCTGCTCCTGCTTGCTTAGTAAAGGATTACCGATAAGCAAGGCCTCGCTTTTCATAACTGTTTCCACTTCGCGCAACCCATTAGTAAATAGTGTGCTGCCTGAACTTACCAAATCGCATATCGCATCAGCTAAGCCAATGCCCGGGGCAATTTCAACCGAGCCGCTTATTTCATGTATTTCAGCTTTAATTTTGTTCTTCTTGAGAAAACCCTTCAGGATATTTGTATAGGTGGTTGCAATCCGGGTACCATCCAAACTTTTTATACCGTTATATTTCTTTCCTTTAGGCAATGCTATGGATAACCTGCATTTTCCAAAGCCTAATCGCTCCAGTTCTTTCACATTTTTTTGCGCTTCTATTACTACATTTTCGCCTACAATGCCAATATCAGCCACCTTATCGGCAACATATTGCGGAATATCATCATCCCGCAGGAAAAGGATTTCCAGCGGAAAATTAAATGCTTCTGTCCGGAGTTTATTCAGGCTGTTGTTGAATTCTATGCCACATTCCTTCAGAAGACTTACTGAATCATCATAAAGCCGCCCGGATTTTTGTATTGCTATTTTTAGTGCCATTTGAGGTTTATATAAAATTATTAAGGCTTACTTTTTAAGGTAAGCCTCGAAGATATTGTTGTTGTTTTGGTTATTGTACAATACACTTACGGCTTACTCTATGCAGAGAGAAGCATGATAATGATGGTGCAAGTGTGTCAGTTTCATGCCACAAAGATATAATATTTCCCAAGAACGACAGCTTTCCTTAGCAACGGTGAATCCACATTGCAAAACCGGAACCTATTTTTTAAAGCCAAAAATAAGAACAAAGCAGTGAAAATCACTACCTAATATAGTTTTAAACACTGCCATTATTATCTTAATCATATTGAATTTATTACCTACTTTTGGATTGAATTCTAACACTAATTACCTTTATCCATATATATAGATAAAAGACACCTCAAAAAGAATGCATGAACTTTATACCTTTGCAAACTTTTTGAACTTTAAACATTTATCATGAATATCCAAAAAGAAGACATTAACAAAACACACGCAGTAATACGAGTAAAGATTGCTCCGGAAGATTGGAAGCCTAAAGTAGATAAGACTTTGAAGGACTACCGTAAAAGTGCCAATATACCGGGGTTCCGCCCTGGAATGGTGCCTATGTCCATTATTAATAAGCGTTATGGCAAGGCAGTATTAGTGGAAGAAATCAATAATCTGCTTTCCGATTCGCTTACCAAATACATTAAGGACAATGAACTGCGGGTAGTTGGCGAGCCTTTACCCATAGAGAACAAAGTAGATTTAGATAAAGAAATTGAGCACGAATTTGGCTTTGAAGTAGGCCTGGTTCCTGATTTTAGTGTTCCACTTTCTGCTGACCATAAATTTACATTATTGCAACCGGAGATTGAAGAATCCTTGATGGATGAATATACTGAAGAGTTGACCAACCGCTATGGGGCAGTCAGCAATCCGGAAACTTCGGTGGAAAATGACTTATTGGGTGGTGACTTCGTTGAACTGGATGAAAAAGGAGAAATCTTGGCCGGAGGACTCTTTAAAGCTTCGGTAGTAAATATCCGGAAAGTAGGCGACGACTCTAAAAAGAAATTTATAGGCAAGGCAAAAGGAGACAAGATTGACCTAAAGCTTGCTGAGTTAAGTAAGGATGCTGCTGAAATTGCTTCCATGTTTAGCATAAGCAAAGAAGAGGCAGAAAAACTGACCGGAACCTTCCAGTTTACCATTACCCAGATACATCATATTGTTCCTGCGGAAATAAATCAGGAATTATGGGACAAAATTTATGGCCCCGGGAAAGTAAACAACTCGGAAGATTTCCGTAAAAAGCTTAAAATGGAGCTCTCATCCATTTTTGCACCCAAAGGAGAAAGGAAATTAAATAATGAAATGGTGGATCATTTGATAAAAAATACTACCATCACGCTGCCTGATGAATTTTTAAAGAAGTGGCTCGCCCGGATGAATAAGCAACCAATGACCGAAGCCCAACTCAATATAGAATTTGAAGCCTATACTCAGTCACTCAAATGGAGGTTGATAGAAGATAAGATATATAAGGACCACAACATAACCGTCACTCCGGAAGAAGTTCAAGAATATGCCCATCAACTCGCGCACAGATATATGGGGCATGGTGTTCCACACGAACAGGTTGACATGGCCAGCAAACAATTATTGCAGGATGAAAAAGAAGTAAATCGCATGTATGAGCGTCTTTATGAATCGAAACTGATTGACCTGTTAAGGAAAACATATACCATTGAGCCCAAAGAAATAAAGCGGGATGAATATGACAAATTAACCGAGTCAACAAAATAATGTACATTTAACCCATTAATACTATATTATGTTTAAACCAGATGAATTTAGAAAATATGCTGTAAAGCATAAAGGCATAAGCGGGTCCAATTATGACCGCTTCACATCCTACTTCAACAGGGGAAACCTTGCATCGGTAGTGAGTGATTATATTTCTCCTACTATTATTGAAGAGCGTCAGTTGAACGTTGCACAAATGGACGTATTCTCCCGTCTTATGATGGACAGGATCATTTTCCTTGGTGTTGCTATTAACGATGATGTTGCCAATATTATTCAGGCGCAATTGCTTTTTCTGGAATCAGCCGATTCCAAGAAGCCTGTTTCGCTTTATCTCAATACACCCGGAGGTTCTGTTTATGCAGGCCTTGGCATTTATGATACCATGCAATATATTACCCCCGAAGTGGCTACTATCTGCACAGGTATGGCAGCCAGTATGGGCGCCGTGCTTATGTGTGCAGGAGAAGCAAAAAAGAGAACCGCATTGCCTCATGCCCGCATTATGATTCACCAACCTATGGGTGGTGCAGAAGGCCAGGCATCGGATATTGAAATTACTGCCAAAGAAATCATGAAGCTGAAAAAGGAACTTTATGAAATCATTGCAAAGCACTCCGGCCAGACATACGACAAGGTTTACGCAGACAGTGACCGCGATTATTGGATGACTGCGGCAGAAGCCAAAGAATATGGAATGATAGATGAAGTATTGGTAAAAGCTAAATAATAAACCCTCTCTCTTTCTCAGAAAAAATCCCGCTCAAAAGGCGGGATTTTTTTGTTAACTCTTTAACTCTTTTCCCCACTTTATCCTGTCCCAAATCCTTTCGTGTAAAAAGTAAACAACGGTAGTGTATGCATTGCTTACCAACATAAAGCCAACAGCTATGTTCACCTTCCCGGTAAAAATATAAACCGTAGTAAAGTCAAGTATTACAATAATTAATCGGTACCCGATTGATTTTACAATGGAGCGCTTAAAGGTATCTTTTAGTTCTTGGGGTTTGGGAGCCATTTGTTCCATAGCAATTTTATTTTGAAAATATAAATATACTCGGAATTTTTATATTTGCAATAAACCGCCCTTTAATGAGTTTATACAGGATATTAAAAGCCTCGCCGTTGCATTTTATCAAGAAAATATCCTTCCTATTTCTTTTACTTGTCCTATACTTATTCATGGCAAATAACTTGCTCTATTCCCAGGCCTATTTAGTCACCAATATTGCAGGGCAAAGAACCCCCGGCTATACAGGAGACGGAGGCCCGGCAACTATTGCCAATCTGGGTAACCCAACATCAGTTTATGCCGATAATACAGGGAATATTTATATATCAGATTGGGGTAATTCCCGGCTAAGAGTGGTCAATTCTGCCGGTATCATCTCTACGTTCGCAGGCAATGGAATTTATGGGTATTCGGGTGATGGAGGCCCCGCAACTTCGGCTGAATTGAATGGCCCTATGGGAATTTTTGTAGATGCATATGGAAATGTATATATAGCTGATATTGGTAATCAAAGGATACGGGTAATAAATACCAATGGTATTATTAATACTATTGCCGGCAACGGAGCCTTAGGATTTTCGGGTGATGGAGGCCCGGCAACTTCAGCTGAATTTAATGACCCTGCCGGAATATGCGGAGATATATGGGGGAATATATATGTGGCTGATGAATTTAATAACAGGGTTCGGAGGATAAACGCAAATGGTACTATTATAAGCGTGGCCGGAAATGGAATACAAGGCTACTCGGGAGACGGAGGCCCCGCAACACAAGCTGAATTTTATTATCCTTCGGGAGTGGCAGTGGACAGTGCAGGTAATGTTTTTATTGCGGATGAAAGCAATAATTGCATTCGCAAAGTGAATACGCAAGGTATCATTTCCACTATAGCAGGAAACGGAGCGCCCGGATTTTATGGGGATGGCGGGCCTTCCAATTTAGCCGGGCTTTCTAATCCGGCAGGGGTAGGCATTGATAACAGAGGCAATATTTACATCACTGATGGATTCAACAGCCGCATAAGAGAAATAAACGCAAATGGCATTATTTCAACTATAGCGGGTAACGGAGTTGCGGGCTATTCAGGAGCCGGAGATTCGGCCACACTTGCTGAATTATATAATCCGATAAGTATTATGGCAGATACGTCAGGTAACTTATATTTTGTAAACCAATTTAATAATTTTGTGCAGAAACTAAGCCTTATTCCGCCCGATGTTTCTCCTCCTTTAATTACTGTTTATCCTAATCCTAATCAGGGAGTATTCACGGTCCGAATACAAAATTTTTACCCTTTTCTACGGCTTGAAATCTATAATATATTAGGTGAAAAAGTCTCATACATAGAACTTACGAGCCCAATAACACAAGTAAATTTAAGCACTTGTTCTGCAGGAATTTATCTATACAGGTTAATTTCAACCAACAACAAAGTCTACGGTTCGGGAAAAGTGGCAATCCTTTAGTTTGTTTTTAAACAAAAACTTATTCGGCCAAAATGATTTTCTGAGTGCCTATTTCATCTCCATCTACCACAAGGCTGTAATAATACATACCGGAAGAAAGGTGCATATCACGGAATGATATGTATTGTTCTTCTTTTCCATTAATAATTATGGCTTTTTCTAAAGCCCCGTTCATGTTAAAGACTAATAGTCTTGCTTCATTACTTAGGGCAGGAATATAACAGTGAATGTTAGTATTATCTTTTGAAGAACATGTTTTGCATGAATAAAGTTTTGCTTGTGAATTAGTATCAGTACGAAGTTTATTTATGGCAGATTGATTTGCAGCTATAGTGCTGTCTAATTTATATTGAAGTCCGGTGAGTTTGGCATCCTCCTGCTTGATAGCTTCTATCAGTAAACCGACCAGATTACCATAAGCAACTGTTTTTAACCCATCGCTTGTAGTAGTTACTACTTCGGGGGCTACTCTTTCGACGGCTTGTGCTATCAAACCCATTTTCAAGGAAGATGGGTAAGATATTATTTGACCTGAACTATTTACTGTTGATGATGATTGTTTTAAATTATATGTAACGCCCTGTAATTTTAAAACCTTATCCAATGCATTTTGTATGCCGTGTATATTTTCTTTCAAATTAGAATCGCTCATAGTATTCCATCCATACGAATAAGCCTGACCATTTCCATATACATAAAATTTATCCACGTTATTGTATTTTACTGTCCATGCCTTGATGTTTGTATCGTTCAGCCAATTTATTCCAGAATACCCGGAGGAGCCGGAGGCAAAATTAGAATAGATATCCAGCGGGTTTGTATTTAAGCTGCCTGTAACCTGCACCCTGTCACCATTATCAGTTGTCGAGCCAATAAGCATATTATTGGCTGATGTGAGACGCATAGTTTCCAAGCCTGAATTTGTAAATGCAAGCGTTTTAACTGTAGGATGAAAAATACCTGTGAGTGTATCTCCCCACCATGAATAATCGGGCAGGCTATCTGTTGAAAATAGATTCAATCCCTTTATATAGGCTGATGAAGTAGTAACGCCTGCCATTTTCGAAAACACCGTATTCCCAAGAATTTGGAGTTCAACATTAGGCGGAGGCTGTATAATGCTACCTATAGATAAATTACCATTGGAATAAAGTTTCAGCTGTGCATTTGTAGTATGGTATATTAAAAGCATTATTAAAAAGATGGAACCCGCTTTGTTGAAAAATAAATTAGTTGCCTTCATTTGTTTTGAAATTTAGATAGGATTATATAAAATTTGTTTCTAATGACATGCGGTAGGTATTAACCCCAATTCACTTCCTAATGGAGCTGTAAAAGTTCCATTAATGGTTATGGAGTTTACCGCCCGGAAATACTTAACATCGGTATTGTTTAAAGAAATTGTATCTGCTCCGTCACCAAAAGTGATATTCGATTTAACTGAAAACACATAGGCTGCCAAATCTGTATTGGTTAATAATGTTGCGCTGGTTCCGCAATCAAGATTTAATGTGTAATACCTGAAATAATCAACATTCATGTATTGCGGAAAAGTAATACCTACACAAAAATGAATAGCAGAGTCATCCAGACCCTGATCAATGTATACTTGTTGCGGCTGCATAATCAGAGCCGGACTATTATAATATTCTATAAAAGGCAAGTCATCAAAAAAGAATACCATAGAATTAGGAGTCCACTCAACAGCATATTTATGAAAGCCTGTAAATAGTGGAACACTGCTATTATATATACCCTGAATAACTTTATAAATATTGCAATGTCCATTCTGAAGCCACCAGCCGCAAACATTCGTATTCGCATTTGCATATTGCGTTCCATTAGGTTCAAGAATATCTATTTCATTATGAATAACTATACAGGAAGAATCAATTTTTTGATAATCAGTCCAGAAACCGGGGTAAAATTTTCGACCACAAGCATTCCCATTACTATAAAACCCCGGTAATTTGGCATAAATTTCAAAATATCCATACGAATAATAGGAGGAATCGGTAACAATACCTGCTGTGGCATAGGTTTCCCTGTTGCAGGGAATTGGAGCATACCCGGGCCCATCTACCCGAAGGCGCAATAAACCACCGGAATCGCTAGCATTGCCCTTTTCAAAGGCGGTACCACCTCCATAATTGCAACAATCGCCACTCGGGCAATCCAACAAATGCCATTTTGCTGTGTTAATAGTAGTGCTGTTAAACTCATCGCTTTTTGCAGTATCCAATACCCAGTTTAAATCATTAGCAGGCGACTGACCGTTACAATAAGAATACCCGTTTATTAATATAAACTGAGCGACAATTAAAAGTAATCTAACAGGTTTCATGCATAAACATTTCGAAATAATATAAACACTAAGAAATGGTCTTTATTGTTTCAAGATGCCTTTTAATTTTCAAAAAGGGTCGTTCAAATAATTCATAACTTATTGTAGATATTATAATGGGAAGCCCTATCATTAGAATTATGTAAAGATAAATATTTACAAAATTGAACGGAAGAATGAATTTTTTTATTGTAATAATCAATATGATATTACTATACATATAAAGTCCGTAAGATATTTTTCCCAGATAATGAATTAACTTATTATTCTTAAATTTTAGACGGGCATCGGGGTTAAAATTATAATTTAAAAAGGTAAACGTTATTAATCCAATATAAATATAACGTTTCATCTCTTCAAATAAGGGGTTGTTAAAATGTAGGTCTATGCATAAAGCCAAAATTAATATACAATATATTAGTAACCTGACAATCCCTGGTGTATTAATAGTAAAGGGAGTTTTGTAATAATAATAAGCAATTACTGCTCCCATAATTAATACATCCATTCTACAAAAAGTATTAAGATACAATATTAATTGAGGATTTGGAACAGTGAATATAATCCATATCCTGTATGTGATACTAAAAGCGAGCAGTGAATAAAGAACCGGCAATAATTTTTTCCGGGGAACCCAAAGAATAATAAATGGCCAAATTAAATAAAAATGTTCCTCAATACAAATTGACCAGAAATGATCGAAAGGAAAGGTCCATGCATGTGTGCTTATTGTATGAAAATTATTTATGAATAATACAGTGGAAGTGTAATCAGGAGATGGAAGCCCCAGCCAGTATATCATAAGCGGTGAAAGAGCAATCAGTAAATAATAGAGTGGCCAAATTCTAAGGATTCTTCTACCAAAGAATTTTTTTATACTAATGGTGCCAGTTTCTCCTTTCTCTTTTAAAAGCAAATACGTAATTAGAAAACCACTTATAAGAAAAAAAATATCTACTCCCAAACGAAAATTTTCAATAAAATTCTCTACATACTTTCCAATAATTTTAACGCCTTTATCTTTTCCTATCGAAAAAAAAGGCAGTTCGCCAAACCAACCACACCATGTTTCGTAAGAATGGAGTATTATTATCATAAGTGCAGCAATGAATCGCACAATATCTAATTGGGGGAAATAAATCTCCTTGTTTTTTACCGCGCTCACCCTTTTGGCCTCCATAATGCCCTCAATTTTTTATATTTCACGTATGTAGCCCATGCCGAAAGCCTGCAAATTTGCCATCCGGCTTGTCCGTCTAAAAAGCCTAGCCTGATAAAATAATCTTTAATAAATTTTACAATAGGAGCTAAACAAAGCTTCCACACAGGGGCATGTTTACCTTTATCAAAAGAGGCTTTGGCATTAATAGTAGTAAAATATTCTATTTGCTTATAATGATCATCAATGGTATAATAACTGTAATGAAGAATATCTCCCTCCAGGCGGCCAATAGTATTTTCAGCCTGCATTTCAAATTTATCATGCGGGTTGGTTCCACCCCATTTACCCTTGCGTTTATCAAACAAGCGCAGTTTACGGTCAGGATACCAACCACAATGTTTAATCCATGTGCCGCAGTAATTGGTGAGCCGGTTCATCTCATACCCATCACATTTCCAGGCCTCCTTTACTTTGGCAATATTTCTCTTTAATGTATCATCCAATGCCTCATCTGCATCCAATGAAAGAACATTAGGATATTCTGTAAGTTCCACAGCATAGTTCTTTTGTTCAATATGGCCTTCAAACGCATGCTGAATAAATCTTGCTCCTTTACTCTTGCAAATTTCTTGCGTCCTATCTGTTGAAAAGGAATCAATAACCACAATATCATCAGCAATATCTTTAACAGAATCAATACATCTGCCGATATTTTTTTCCTCGTTCCGGGTTATTATAACAACTGAAAGCTTTAGCATTTCCCAAAAATAACGATAAACCATGAACGATAAACGATAAAACCTTTTATGTCTTTTAATTCATGACTCATAGTTCATAGTTTATCGTTATCAAATAATTATCTTTGCTTACTCATGGAAACGGAAATAGAACATATTATAACGAATATACAGAAAGGCGATAGGAAAGCTTTGGCAAGAGCTATAACCCTTGTAGAGAATGAAATTCCCGGATATGAACAAATTTTATTAAATCTGAAACAGCAAAAACATGTGCCCGTAATTGGTATTACCGGCCCTCCAGGCTCCGGTAAAAGCACTCTGGTAAATAGCCTGATTCATGTTTTATTAAAAAAATCCGCACAAAGTATTGGCATAATAAGTGTCGATCCGAGTTCTCCTTTGCACAACGGGGCTATTCTCGGAGACCGCCTGCGAATGAATGAACATTTTAATAATAAGCACGTTTTCATCCGTTCGCTTGCAACACGCGGGGCTTTAGGAGGCTTATCTGCCAAAGCCATTGAAATTTCCGAACTGATGCGCTATGCGGGGTTCGATTATATATTAGTAGAGACTGCCGGAGTCGGCCAATCGGAAGTAGAAATTGCAGCGCTGGCAGATGTCACCCTTCTTGTTCTTACACCTGAAGCCGGTGATGAGATACAGGCTATGAAATCGGGAATAATGGAAATAGCCGATATTTTTGTGGTAAATAAAGCCGATAGGGACGGAGCGGATGAGTTCTCCAAAAACCTATACCAAACCATGCCTTTAAAGGGAGGAAAAAATTCAGATATAGAAGTTGTTAAAACAATTGCAACCCAACATGAAGGCGTAGAAAAATTAGTGGAAGTTATTTTACATCACCTCGAACATAAATCCATATCAGAAAAAAATGAATTATGGGCTGAAAAAGCATACCGCCTCATATTAAAAAAGAGAATGGAAGATATTAGTAAAGAAAAGTTAAAGCGGGATATTGAAAAAGAAATGAAAAATAATCTTGCCTTTAACATCTATGGCTTTATAAGCAAGTATTGATCTCTTATGAAGGAAGAAGCGATAATAAAAAATATTTCAAAGCACATTACACTTGACGAGGAAGAGAAGAAATATTTTATGGGAATTCTGCATTATAAAAAACTGGAGCGTGGAAAGGTTCTGATAATGCATGGAGATGTAGCCCGAAACCAATACTTTGTAATTAACGGGTGCCTGAGAAATTATTCTGTAGATGAAAATGGTAAAGAACATATCATCGCTTTTGCACCGGCCGATTGGTGGATTTCCGATCTATACAGTTATATAACTGAAACTCCTGCCGAACATATTCTTGATGCACTTATTCCTACCGAAGTTTTTGAAATAAGCAAAAAAGATATGGAAGAGGTATATATCCGCATACCAAAGTTTGAGCGCTTTTTCCGAATACTTTTCCAAAACGCCATAGTAAATCAAATGAAACGCATAGGGCAGGTAATATCTGTTCCGGCAGAAGAACGATATAAAGCATTCATTAAACAGTACCCGGGCATTTATGAGCAAATACCGTTAAAACATATTGCATCTTATTTAGGAATGTCACCTGAGTTTCTCAGTAAAATAAGAAATAAGATAGCCCATACGTAATTTCTTAATCTAGTTCAAGTAATAAACGGAAACACCGTAGTACTTTTGCATTGTCAATTTTAAAAACAATACATTATGTTTAAACAAATCGTTACTACTAAATCGGAATTTGCACCTCTAATTATCCGTCTCACCTTAGGCTGCATATTGTTTGCTCACGGAGCTCAAAAAATGCTGGGCTGGTTTGGAGGAGGAGGATTCACAAACACCATGAATTTTTTTACCGCAGGCGGACACATGTATTATGTAACGGCCCTTTTTGTAATACTTATTGAGTTTTTCGGTTCCCTAATGGTCATCTTTGGTATATTGACAAGAATTGCCGCATTAGGAGTATTTGGCCTCTTTATTGGTATCATATATAATGTAGCATCTGCTAATGGCTTCTTTATGAACTGGGGTGGCAACCAAAAAGGAGAGGGTTTTGAATACCATCTGCTCATTTTAGGTATGGCATTTGCATTAATCATTGCAGGTGGGGGAAGCTTTTCTATTGACCGCAAATTATCATCTAACTAATAACCTTTAATCTTAAAAATCATGAGCACATGGAAAATTGACCCGGCACACAGCCGCATCGAATTCAAAGTAAAACATTTGGTAGTAACAACCCTCGGAGGGCATTTCAATAAATTTGATGCCACCGTTGAAGCCAACAGCGACGATTTCACCGATGCAAAAATTACTTTTGAGGCGGATGTAGATAGTATCACAACAGGACAAGAACAACGTGATGGCCATCTGAAATCTGACGATTTCTTCAACGCTGCCACTTATCCAAAGCTAACGTTCGTATCGACAAGTTTTAAAAAGATTGATACCGAAAATTATAAGCTTGCAGGTAATCTTACCATCCGCGATAAAACACTCCCGGTAACTTTAGACGTTGCTTATGGAGGCACCACTAAGAACCATTTCGGGAAAACCCTTGCAGGATTTGAACTGAGTGGAAAAATCAATCGCAAGGATTTTGGATTGAAATGGACGGCAACAACTGAAGCCGGAAATATCGTTGTAAGTGATGAAGTAAAATTAGCCATAGTTGTAGAAATGCTAAAGCAGGAATAATTCATCTTTAAATAAAATTGTTGCTTGATGTAGAGAGGCTCGCTATAAGCGAGCCTCTCTTTTTATTGATTGTGGCGAGTTTCAGGGTACCAGCAGTTTTACAAAACCAATATTTTGAGATGATATTAAACCCATTCTGAAGTAAAAATCAAAAAGAGCTGAAATATTTTTCGTTAATGTTCGGTTTTCATTCTTCCGTAAAAAAAATATCCGACCTGTTACATTTGCTTTAAAACAGGCTATAGAGGCTTTGTTTGAAAGAGTTAAAATTTTCAATCCAAAACAAAAACAAAAACCGTTTCATGCTTATGAACATTTGAATGTTAAAAAATACCTCTTACATCTATTTCTTTTCGTTTAAATTTTGTGTTATTTCGTATTCATAATTTAAAAAATCAACAACATGGCAACAAAAAAAGCAAAGAAAGCTGCTCCAAAAAAGAAAGCAGCCGCAAAGAAAAAACCTGCAGCGAAGAAGAAAGCTTCCAAGAGGAAATAGGTTTAAAAGGGCTCCGAAAGGGGCCTTTTTTATTTTTGCTTTTTTTTTTGTTACTATGAAATCCTGCTCCAGTCGCCCTTCTCCCTATCTATCTGCTTAAGCTGTTCAGCTAACAGGTGATTTTTTTCAAGCCCTATATTTTTATCTTCATTCAAAATCTCCAAAGCAATTATTCTTGCCTGGCGAAGCACGCTACTGTCTTTTGCAAGGTTCGCAATTTTCAAATCAAGTATCCCGCTTTGTTGTGTTCCCATCATATCACCCGGGCCACGCAAACGCAAATCTTCTTCTGAAATTTCAAATCCGTCATTCGTTGCAACCATAATACTGATTCTTGCTCTTGCATCTGTACCCCGTTCGTGCGGTGTCATTAAAATGCAATAGCTTTGATATGTGCTTCGTCCAACCCTTCCTCTGAGTTGATGAAGTTGTGATAATCCAAATTTCTGAGCGCTCTCAATCAGTATAATGCTTGCATTGGGAACATTCACCCCTACTTCAATTACAGTGGTTGCAACCAATATTTGAATTTTATTATCTGCAAACCCTTTCATGGTTCTTTCTCTATCTGCAAACTTCATTCTTCCATGCATCATTCCTATACTGTTAGCCGGAAAAGCTTTTTGTATCTCTTCATACCCATGAATGAGGTTTTCAATATCTGAATTCTCTGATTCTTCTATAAAAGGATAAATAGCATAGGCTTGCCTGCCTTTTTCCAATTCCTTTTTAATAAAAGAAAATACTTCGCTCCGCTTCGTGTCAAACTTATGCAAGGTTTTTATGGGAATCCTTCCGGGAGGCATTTCATCAATAACAGATACATCAAGGTCTCCGTATAAAGTCATGGCAAGTGTACGGGGAATGGGGGTTGCAGTCATCACTAGTATATGAGGGGGCATATCGCTCTTCGACCATAACCTTGCCCGTTGGTTCACCCCAAAACGATGTTGTTCATCAATCACCACCAATCCAAGGTTTTTAAACTTCACCCTATCTTCAATCAAAGCATGTGTACCGACAATAATTTGCAATTCTCCATTTTCAAGTGCCTCGTGAAGTATCTTCCTATCCGATTCTTTTGTGGATCCGGTAATCAAGGCAATTTTTACCGGCATATCTTTAAGAAATTCTTTCAATGTAGCAAAATGCTGAGTTGCTAAAATTTCGGTAGGAGCCATCATACAACATTGAAACCCGTTATCAAGAGCAATCAACATACAAAGTAGTGCGACTAATGTTTTTCCGCTTCCCACATCCCCCTGGAGCAAACGGTTCATCTGTTTCCCCGAGCCGGTGTCAACCCTTATTTCCTTAACAACCCGCTTTTGTGCTTCAGTCAACGGGAAGGGGAGATAGGTTCGATAAAAATCATTTACATATTTATCTACTTTAGAAAATACAAAACCTTTTACCGTGACTTCTCTTTCGGTTTTGTTACGAAGCAATCTAAGCTGCATATAAAATAATTCTTCAAATTTCAACCGGAACTGTGCCTGGTTTAATTTTTCGATATTTAAGGGGAGGTGAATGTTTTTCAATGCTTCTTTACGGGGCATCAGACGTAACTTTTCAAGCATGTACGGCGGAAGTGTTTCTCTAATCTCATCTTCCAATTTTGAAATCAGTGTTCGTTCCAGCTTCATGATTCCCGTTGAATCAAGGTTTTTAGATTTGAGTGTTTCCGTACTGCTATAAATAGGCTGCAGGCCTTTTACCATTTCCAAGTTTTCCGGAGTCATTTCTTCCATAGAAGGATGAGAGATGGTAAGTATCCCTCTAAAAGAGGATGGTTTTCCAAAAACGATATATTGAGTATCGGGACGCAATTTTTTACTTACCCAATTTATTCCCTGGAACCAGATTAATTCAATCTTGCCGGTATCATCTTCAAAATCAACTTGCATTCTCTGTTTGCGTTTTGGACCCGAAATTTCAACATGCGTAATTTTTCCGCAGATTTGTATATACGGCAACTCGGCATTTATTTCTTTGATTTTATAAATATGCGTACGGTCAACATACCTGAAGGGATAAAAATAAAGCAGGTCTTTGAAGGTGTGAATATTCAATTCCTTTTTAAGGGCATCCGCGCGTAAAGAGCCAACACCCTTAAGATATTCTATCGGGCTATCAAAAAGAGTTGTGGATTTGGATGTAAGCGGCATCTAAAGTGAAATGTAAAAGTTCATAAAGGTAAAAGTGAATGAGTTGCCATTACAAAAACTTTATAAACTTTCTACTTTATGAACTGCTCAACAATATCTCTTGCGTGATAGGTTATGATGAGACCGGCACCTGCCCTTACAAAGGCATGCATGTTTTCCATCACCACTGCTTTTTCATCAATCCAGTCTTTCGCTGCGGCAGCTTTCACCATTGAATATTCGCCCGACACATTATAACAGGCAATAGGCAAATTCGTATTAACACGGAGGCGGTGTATAATATCCAGATAAGCCAGTGCCGGTTTTACCATAAGGATATCAGCCCCTTCTTCTTCATCAAGCCAGGCTTCTTTTAATGTTTCATTAGGATTACGATAATCCATTTGGTATGATTTCCGGTCACCAAACTGTGGAGCGGAATCAGCGGCTTCACGAAAAGGGCCGTAATAAGAAGAAGCAAACTTTATGGAATAGGACATAATTGCTGTTTCCTCGAAATGCTTTTCGTCCAGTATAGTGCGTATAGCTCCAACACGGCCATCCATCATATCAGATGGTGCTACCATATCAGCTCCGGCCTCTGCATGAGTAAGCGCCATTTTGGCAATTGCCTCAATAGAGGAATCATTCTCTATATGTCCGTCGTGAATAATACCGCAATGCCCATGAGAAGTATAGGCACAAAGGCATACATCGGTTATAATGTAAATGTCATCGCCAAAGTTTTTCTTTAATAGCTTTATCGCTTCTGCAACAACGGTATCCTTTTTATATGCCGATTTCCCTTCTTCAGATTTTTCCTCACCACTTCCGAATAATAAAATCTTGTTTATTCCACTTTTCAAACCTTTTTCTACATCTTTTACCAAGGTATCAGGAGAAAAATGATTAATACCCGGCATGGAACTTATGGGCGAAGTAATATTCTTACCTTTTTCTACAAAATACGGATAAATGAGCATCTCCTTATTAAAACGGACTTCTGCAGTCAACTCCCTGATAATTGAGTTTTTTCTCAAACGGCGTGGACGATGTATCATACTATTAGATTAGATATGCAAAGATAAGCCTAAACACTAAATATTGCTTGCAATAAACCCACCTCATCAAAAGAAGGCACCAAATAGACAGACTTACTGCCAAATTGCTTGAGAGTATGGGCCGTAGCGTCGCCCATAGCTATTACTTTTTGTTCGGGTTTTAGCTTTTTCTTTTCAAAAAAGGCCTCCACATTAGATGGGCTGGTAAACAACATTATATCTGCATCGGGAGTATCCTCCACCGGTTTTTGTATGGTTTCATAAACGGCTAAGTCTCTTGTTTGGCTTTTGTTTACAAATTGCTGTTGCACGGTGCGCATACTGTCTTTAGCTTGGGGAAATACCACAGGCGCCGATTTTACCAAACTTGCGAATTGTTTACCCGTCAGGCGGGTATCTGTAGAATATCCAATAAAGTCTGCTCTTTTACCATACGTCCGGATAGCAGCGGCTGTAGATTTTCCAATAGCTCCAATTTTTAACTTCCCTATTTCCGGTTTTTGCTCAAAGAAATATTTCACAGCATGTTTGCTGGAAAAAAACACCCAATCAGCAATAGGGATCCTACTGAAAGGAATGGTTTTAAATTCTATAAATGCCCTACCCGAAACAGTGTATTTATTTGCTTTCAGCACACGGCTAAAAAAATCGTCCTCTCTAATATCTCTTGTTATGAAAACAGATGCAGGCTTTTCTGTTTTTATTTTATCTGCTACTTTATCAGCCCATTTTTCAGGCTCATAGGTATGGAAATGATAATAACGCGGATAAGCTTTTTCATCGGGAGCAAAGGCAGCCCAAGCCTTGAAAAAGGGCTTGTCATTCTCATCACTGTGCTTTTCACAATAAATACCTAAAGGTAAATTACACCCCCCTCTGAAAAGATTAAATATTTTACGTTCAATAGATACTATCTCTTCTACTTCCGGATGATTTATTTTATCAATTACAGCTTGCATGTCCTTATCCCCTTCTCTTATTTGCAAGGCAAGTACGCCTTGGGCAGGAGCGGGCACCAATTCCTGTGGAGTTAGTTTCTCTACATGAAAATCTGAAACATTCAATCCAAGTCTCTCAATAGCTGCAGTAGCAACTACTATTGCATCGTATTTTTTATCTCGCAGTTTTTGTATGCGTGTGGGTATATTTCCACGTAAATCTTGTATCTCAATATCAGGCCTGAATGCATATAGCTGTACTTTTCGCCTGGCAGCCGAAGTCCCCACTATAGCCTTGCTTTTCAGGTTTAGTTTTCTCTTTTCATCTACACAATCTTTCTGAATAAGTAACATCTCCGACGGATCTTCGCGATAAGATACAGCGCCTACTTTAAGTCCTTCGACAGGAATAGTTGGCAAGTCTTTATAGGAATGAACGGCAAGATCAATTTCTTTTTTCAAAAGAGCTTCCTCTATTTCCTTGGTAAAGAACCCTTGCCCCTGCATTGTAGAAAAGCGTTCCTCTTGCTGCTTGTCTCCCTGAGTTTTGATAATCTTTAACTCAACCTTAACACCTGTCTTCTCTAATTCTTTAGTGATAAAATTTGCCTGCCAAAGTGCAAGTTCGCTACCCCTCGACCCTATGATTATCTTTTTTGCCATAGCGCAAAATTATACCAAAATATTGAGGTTTCATGCTTTTTCAGATATAGTATATAGTAACAAGGCCGAAAGAACATTTTATAAGAGGATTAATTCTTAATTTTAACAAAAAATTAGTTATTATGAATGGACCATTTCTCATTGGATTACTTGTACTCCTTGTTATTCTCCGAATTAAAAGAAGCATAGGCTTCCAACCTTTTAGGGAAAGTACGCTTATTATACGGATAGTATCTTTTGGAATACTAGCTATCATGCTCTTATCGGGTGCAGTTATTTTTCCCATGATGTTAATTGGTGATGGTATAGGAATTATTGCCGGACTAATACTTGCTTATATTGCCACCAACCATGCTAAATTTGAAAAAAGAGAAAATAAATTATTTTTTAAAACCCATATTTGGGTGGAGGTTACTGTTCTTATTTTATTTGTAGTGCGTTTCGCTTATCGGTTTTTTATACTTAAGGGAATGTTTCAACCCAATGAAAGCCCTGAAGACATGCAAAAAAGCATGCAAACTATGCAAGACCCGTTGACGGGTGCCGCCATATTTGCTTTTTGTGCCTATTATATTGGATACTTTTCCTTTATCTTGAAGGAAGGCAAAAAAGTATTGAAAGAGGGAGTTGCTCAAAACCCGCCTGCGGCTAATGAATAAGTATTTTACTTTTTAAACCTCGGTGCAAGCACTAGATCCTTGCTTCCGGCTTTATAAGAATAAAAACCCGTTCCCGACTTTACGCCCATATCGCCGGCTGTTACCATATTAACCAGCAACGGACAAGGTGCATATTTTGGATTACCCAAACCGTCGTGCAATACTCGTAAAATATAAAGACATACATCAAGCCCTATAAAATCTGCTAATTGCAAAGGCCCCATAGGATGAGCCATACCGAGTTTCATTACCGTATCAATTTCCTCTACTCCGCCAACACCTTCAAATAAAGCATATATAGCTTCATTGATCATGGGCATAAGTATGCGGTTTGCTACAAAGCCGGGATAATCATTTACCTCGACTGGCACTTTGCCTAGCTTGCGCGATAAGTCCATTATGGTTTTAGTGACTTGATCTGATGTATTATATCCTCTGATTACTTCCACCAGCTTCATTACCGGCACAGGATTCATAAAGTGCATCCCTATAACCTTATCCGAGCGTTTTGTTTGAGCTCCTATTTTAGTGAGTGAAATAGAAGATGTATTACTTGCCAGAATAACTCCTTCGGGACACATGGCATCCAAGTCGCGAAACAGTTTGAATTTTATTTCAGGGTTTTCGGTAGCAGCCTCAATTACAAGATCGCAGCTTTGTACACCTTTCTGCATTTCGGTAAATGCGGTAATGTTTTTCAAAGTTGCAATTTTATCCTCCTCCTTCAAAACCCCTTTTGCCACTTGTCTGTCTATATTTTTTGAAATGGTAGCAATTGCTTTATTAAGCGCTTCCGCTGAAATATCAATAAGCGATACGGAATATCCGTTTTGTGCAAATACGTGGGCGATTCCATTTCCCATCGTTCCTGAACCAATAACTGCAACGTTTTTCATGTATCAATATTTTTTTACAAACGTAGGAAATTTCTTTTACCAAATTACGTTGAATAACCACAAAAAGCCCTACTTATATATAAGGCTTTCTTTACTGAATAGTAAAATAATTTTATTTTGCAGTAATCTTGAACTCCGTGCGGCGATTTAACTGGCGGCCTTCGTCTGTCGCGTTGGTTGCAATAGGATTTGCTGCTCCAAATCCTTTTGAGGTGAGACGCTTGATAGCAATGCCATGCGCAACAAGGTAAGTAACCACTGATTTTGCCCTTGCACCCGATAGGTTTATATTGAGCGCTGCAGAACCTTTATTATCCGTATACCCTGCAATTTGAATGCTCATGCTGGGATATTGTTTGAGCAGGTCTATTACTTTTTGTAGTTCAGGTGCAGATTCCTTACGCAAACTAGCTTTGCCAAAGTCAAAGAATATATTTCTCAAAGCAACATGGCTTCCTACTTGCAATGCCTGTAACGCTACATTCTTAACGATTTCACGATAGTGTGAAGAATCAGTCAAGTCTATATTAGCTGAATAAAAAAGATAGTCCTTAGCTTTTACCGTTATACCATAATTTATGCCTGAAGATAGAGAAACCACATAGTTTCCGCTAGCACTATCAGTAGTAAAATCGGCAATCACTTTATTTCTCTTATTATCCGTAAGTTCAATAGAAGCGAAGAGTGGCTTGTGCGTTTCCGAATCAACTACCATACCCTTCAAGAGTGCTTTATTGGTTTCCACTAAAGCTGCCCCGGTCATAACATCAGGAATATTGCTGAGGCCCGACAAAGTACTTGGTGAGTTGCTGGCAATAACTGGCTTTTCAGGCCCCAGGAAGGTAATCATGTAAATATCCATATCCCCTTTTTGGTCAGAAGAATAGTAGGCATGTTTTTTATCTGCAGGCATTGCAAAGTAGACATCATCGCCGGCGGTATTAATCGGGTAGCCGAGGTTTACAGGCACCGACCATTGTCCGCTATCAGAAGATGTTTTAAAAATGTCGTAACCGCCCATGGTATTATGTCCTGTAGAACTGAAGTAGAGCATTCTTCCATCGGGGGTAACATATATACCAAGCTCATCATATTGCGTATTAACAGTAGGGCCTAAGTTTTGAGGATTGCTCCAGTTCCCATTGGCATCTTTAATGCTTTTATAAATATCACCCATGCCATAGCCCCCCGGCCTGTTGCTCACTAAATAGAGTACTTTTCCATCGCCAGAAACAGTTATGCAGGATTCCTTTCCTACAGAATTTATCTGGTCGCTCATTCTTAGGGGTTTGGTCCATAAATTATTAGCAAGGTTCGACTGGTATAAGTCACCATTACCGTTGGCCCTGTATATATATAAAGTTTGTCCGTCAGCTGATAACCCGGCAGTGGCATCGTGCGTCTTAGTATCAATAGCTCCTACAATCTGAGGGGTGCCCCAAGCTCCATCCTTATTGTAAGATACAAATATATCTTCGTAGGTTTCACCATCCTTTTGGTCCATCTTTTTCTTGGTGGATGATGTCCTGGTTGTGTAAATTATTTTTGTTTCATCAGCGCTGATAAGCGGATGGTATTCGGGGTCGTTTGAATTAATGGGAGCGCCTATATTATCAATAAATACACGCGCAGGGGACTGGCTTAGCAATTTTCCGTTATTACATTCTTCAATTTTTCTTCTTATATCGGCTATTTGAACACTTTTATCTGGAGTGAGTGTTTGCAGGTAGATATTGTATTCCGCCTTTGCTTTATCCCAATTCATATTCAGGTGATAAGCCCTTGCCAGGAAATAAGTAGCATCTGCACTAACCATAGGATTTAAAGCAATAGCTGTCTCCAGATATTTGGCCGCCTTAAACTTCTGGGGTGAATATATCATGCACTTGCCGATTTTATAGTTCAGCATGGCATTATCCGGATTGATCTTTTCTGCGCCCAAGTAATACTTAATTGCATAGCGGTAGTAATGAATACCCTGTGCATAATAAGAGTCCCCTTTTTTAATGGAGTCCATTGCTTCTTTAAATCCTTTGGGGTTATCCTTAAAATTTTTCTTAACAAATTCCTTGTTCTGTCCAAAGCTAAGTAATGCAAAGCCCATAAAGCAAGAAGCCAAAAGTAGTTTTATACTTTTATGAAACATATATACTTTATGCATGCTATAACTCATTTGCAATCTTTTGTATAATCATTAGCTGCAGTAACCCCGTATTGCGCCGCCTTTTGCCAATCGGTGCAAGCATCTTTCTCTTTACGCAGTAATTCTTCTATAATTCCTCTGTTCAGGTATGCGGCACCGTATCCGGGTTTTATTGCAATTGCTTTGTCGCAATCAGCTTTTGCACTTTCCAATTCATTTGTCCTATACTCTGCTATAGCACGGTTACAATACGCATTTACATTGGTTGAATCAAGTTCAATCGCTTGATCAAAATCCTTAACGGCATCCGGGTAGCTTTTTTTGTCAAGATATACGATACCTCTGTTATTAAATGCATCGGCAAATTTTGGGTTTAGCATAATAGCTTCCGAAAATGCCCCTATTGCTTCGTCATCATTATTCGATTTTAACTCAGCGTTACCCAAGTTGTTATATGTTTCAGCTGTTTTTGCAAAGCTCAATGCCTGTTTATAATCATTGGCTGCAGTTTGATAGTTTCCAAGTTCATAATTACATACTCCCCTGTCGTTGTAAGCTTCAGTAAAATTTGCTTTGGAAGCAATTGCCAATGTAAAATCCGTCAATGCATCATTATAATTGTTGATACGAAACTGTAGTTCACCCAAGCAATACCAGGCATCTCCATTGCCTGAATTTTTCTTTACAAAATGCGTGAAGGCGGTTATGGCTTGTCCTTTATTGCCTAACATAGTTTGCGCCTGCCCTAATCCGTACCAGGCTTTTTCATCGTTGGAGTCAAGCTTTAAAGCTGCTTTATAATCATCTGCCGCATTACGGTAGTCTTTTAACCTCAAATTCGTATTGCCTCGCCCAAGATATGCTGCTTCAAATTTTGGATTTCCGGAAATAGCAGCATTGAAACTGGCAAGCGCAGAGGTATAGTCCTTTTTTGAAAAATCGCTTATTCCTTTATTATATGTTGATTTAGCACCTTGTTCGGGCGTTTCCTTAATAGCTTTAATTGTATCGTGGCCTGATGGCTTATGAGCAGGAGCCGCTTGCTGCGGCGCCTGTGCTATAATTGTTCCGGCAGAAAAAAGAAGGGATAATATAACTATGTGCTTTCTTTTCATTTAAAATCCAAATATTTTTACGCCTGCTGAGCCCGATAATACGTGACCGGAACTGCCTAAATAGGCGAGTAGATCATTGGTACCAACATAAACTTCAAATCCATACAGAACATTTATAAAAAGTCCGCAAGGAATAAGATTTCCAAAATCTTTTTCTGTGGCAAACCCTGCCCCGAATCCAATAATGCGGTATAAATTAAGGTGGGCGCCTACCGCATAATAGGGGTTTAGAAGATTTCCGTATACTTGATTTAAGGGCGCTACAAAATCGGAAGATAACGTAAGAAGCCTGCCTACCTCATAGCTTATACCGGCTCTGAACTGGGAAGGCAGTTGCGTAGTAAAATCGGGTGCTCCTCCGGTATTAGATGAGTAATGGGTTGTAAAATACTTAAAAAGGTTTGCATTATTACTTAAAAGAGAAACAATACTATCCGCCGGAGGGAACTTTATAGCAAGAGGGGCGAATGAGTTATTATGCCAGGTTATCGAACCAAGGTCAGTGGCGGAAAAGCCTACAGCCCATGCTTTATAAGTAACGCTCAATCCCATGTCAACACCATATCCTCTGCCATTTGCATGAAAGATGTCGGAAAACAAATTTTGAAAATAGGTGGAGTTATATACAAAAGATCCTTCCTCAATATTTTCTCCATCTACTACGGTAGCATTGTATGCGCCCAATCCCCAAATCGGTTTAAATCCAATTCCACCAAATATTTCAATTGGATTATAGTCATAATGTACACCTTTAGACGTATCAAGAAATTCAGAATTTTGGAAAGAAGCCCCACCAGAGCCTACACTATGGGTATTGATGGTTAGAAGTTTACGGCCGTAATCAATATTCAGTTCACGGTAATGGAATCCCCCTGCGGTAGTACCATTTGCTATCTGTCCGGAATTTTGAGAAAATAAAGCAAGATCTTTCGTGTAATTTGCCTTTAACTGATTGGTATCCGGTTGACCTGACATATCATCTAATAACCTTGCAGCATTACCACTCAATTGGATATGTGAATAAATTTTATCGGTTAAGCTGAAGGCAAACCCGCCTACTTTAGGAATGGTAAAGGAAAAAGCCGCCCAGTTTATAGTAGCGCTGATATTAAGTCCGCCGGGTGCTGTAACAGCATTGTACATTTGTTGTCTTTCGGTCGGAGAAATGACCTTCTGTGTGTCGACATTTTTAAGTTCGCTAATAATTGCATTACTGGCAAGGTTTAGTCCATTGTCTGCAAAGTTTAGTCCGATGTTGGCAAAACTGAGTGAAAAGGTATGGTTCTCATTCCACCCCAAATTAGCGGGGTTTATTTCTATACATTCCCAGTTTATTGCGGTAGCGGTAACAGAACCTCCATTAGAGGCAGCAATGGGCGAACCAAAGTAAATTTGAGCAAAAGAAATTGCGGGGAGAATTAGAAATACAAGAAAAGTAAATTTCTTCATGCGGGCTTTTTAATACACTACTTTAGTATTCAGAGTGCTAAACTATAAAAAAAAACAATATGCCAACTGAAATATTTTTTATTATTTAATATAAAATAGGCAATTTATTTAAATATCTGGCAGGTGAAAAAATGGAAACTTCATTATTAATGCAAAAAAATTACTTTTGTGCCCCTTAAGAAAAAACCTGTGACGCTTATTAAATCTATTTCCGGAATCAGAGGCACTATTGGAAGCAATGGAGATGGCGGATTGTCGCCTACTGAAATTGTTAAATATACCGCTGCTTACGGCACCTGGGTAAAAAGAAACCAGAAAGACAAAGGAACTAAAAAGCCCCGCATAGTAATAGGCCGCGATGCCCGACTGTCAGGGCAGTTTGTACGAAACATTATTGCGGGAACTTTACAAGGGCTGGGAATTGATGTTACCGACCTTGGCCTGGCATCTACCCCTACCGTTGAACTGGCTGTTACAGGCGAAAATGCCGATGGAGGCATAATAATTACTGCCAGCCATAATCCTAAAAACTGGAATGCATTGAAGTTGCTCAATTCCAGGGGAGAATTTATTTCCGAAGCGGAGGGAAACGATTTACTGAATATTGCCAAAACGGGCAATTTTGAATACGCTTCTGTTAACTCGCTGGGTGAAATAAAGGAAGATGATTCTTATTTACAAAAACATATAGACCTTATCCTCGCTCTTCCATTAGTTGATGTTAAAGCCATCCGGGAAAAGAAATTCAAAATAGTTGTAGATGCCGTAAATTCCGTAGGAGGTATAATTGTTCCCGTATTGTTAAAGCAATTGGGAGTGGAGGAAGTTTTCCCCCTGTTTTGTGAACCTACCGGAGATTTTAAGCATGAAGCCGAACCTTTGCCGGAGAATCTTACTGAACTCTCGAAAACAGTGGAACGCCAAAAGGCTGATTTAGGAATTGCTGTTGACCCCGATGTTGACAGGCTTGCACTTGTTTGTGAAGATGGGGAAATGTTTGGTGAGGAGTACACCCTTGTAGCTGTTGCCGATTACATACTTAAAAATAAAAAAGGAAGCACTGTCTCCAATCTCTCATCGACACGGGCGCTTAAAGACATTACCATGAAGGCCGGATGCGAATACTTTCCGGCAGCAGTAGGTGAAGTAAATGTGGTGGAAGCCATGAAAAAAAATAATGCCGTGATAGGCGGAGAAGGGAACGGAGGCATTATATACCCTGACCTGCATTATGGACGCGATGCACTTGTGGGTATCGCATTATTCCTTACACACCTTGCCAAATTTGGCAAAAGTTGTTCCATGCTTCGTTCACAATATCCGAATTATCATATCTCTAAAAATAAAATCGAACTCTCACCCGATCTTAATCTCGATAAGGTATTGGACAGTATAAAAAAGAAATACGAAAAACATATTGTGGATACACGGGACGGAATTAAATTAGAGTTTGATAAAGACTGGATCCATTTACGCCGTTCCAATACCGAGCCCATTATCCGCATTATTGCCGAAGCCGATTCGCGCACTACAGCCGATAACCTTGCTGAAAAGCTGATGCAGGATATCAGCGAGGTGATGAGGAACAGGTAGATTTTATTTTTTTATTTCTGCCATTAATTTGCGGCAGCTTGCTTTTACCATTTCGGCATCATCGCCTGCATAATTAGAAGCAATGGCATTTTGAAGCCATACTTTTGCCTCCATATCTCTCCCTAACTTATGATAGATAACGGCAAGTTCATATTGGTGCAATATGTAATCGGGTTCATATAGAATAGATTTTTCATAGGAAGAGGCGGCTTGTGCATACGTGCCTTCCGGCAGCGTGGCTCCATAAAGAACTTTTACGGCCACTTTTTCCATGGAGCTAAAGCCCGCCAGTTTATCGAACCAGCGCCCAAGCAGGTGATATGCTCCCGCATGATGAGGATTTAGTTTTATTGTTTTATCCAATTCCTTTTTCATAGTGCCTGCTATGGCAATTTGTTGCTTATGGGTGGCATATTCACTCTCTACGGCAATGGCAAAAGCATAGGCGTAATGCGATTCTGCATTGTTAGAATCAAGCTTCAGCGATTTTTTAGCAAGGTATTCACAATGCTTATACCCTTTTAAAGGCGGGTTATCGGGCTTGTTATCATCGTGCAGGGTTTTGCATGTGAGTACAGCGGTATAATCCAGGTATGCAGTATTATTGGAATCTTTGCTCAGCAGTACTTTAAAAATAGCAAGTGAATTATGAAACTGGCCTTTTACTCTGAGAGCTACTGCTGTTTTATACAAATCAGCATTGCTCGATGTTTGTGAAAAAGCAATAGTGTTATTAAAAAATAAAACGATGACTGAGAAAGTTATTCTTAAATAAAATTTCATTTTCTCATAAGTGTATTACTTCTCCGTAAGCAGCAGCAGCAGCTTCCATAATAGCTTCGCTCATAGTTGGGTGTGGATGAACTGATTTAATTATTTCATGTCCGGTGGTTTCCAATTTGCGTGCAACAACACATTCGGCAATAAGTTCGGTAACATTGTAACCTATCATGTGTGCACCTAAAAACTCACCGTATTTTGCATCAAATATTAATTTTACAAAACCATCTTTCGCACCAACGGCACTTGCTTTGCCCGAAGCAGAAAAGGGGAATTTCCCAACCTTAATCTCGTAGCCTGCTGTCTTGGCAGCTTTTTCGGTAAATCCTACCGATGCAATTTCGGGTTGGCAATACGTACAGCCGGGGATGTTGTTATAGTTAAGCGGTTCAGGATTTTGCCCTGCCATTTTTTCTACACATATAATTCCTTCTGCACTTGCAACATGTGCCAATGCTTGTCCGCCAACACAATCGCCTATGGCATGAATGCCGGGGATATTAGTTTGGTAATATGCATTAACAGTTATTTTCCCTTTTTCGGTAATTACGCCCAAATCTTCCAGTCCGATGTTTTCAAGATTAGAAGCTATTCCTACAGCAGAAAGTACAACATCACAATCAACAGTAGTTTCACCTTTCGCATCTTTTATCTTCACCTTGCAGCCCGCACCTTTAATATCCACACTTTCAACCGATGCTTCCGTCTTTACTTCAATACCTAGTTTTGCAAAAGATTTGGCTAATGTTTTTGATACTTCTTCGTCTTCCACAGGAACAATGTTTGGCAACATTTCAACCAAAGTAACTTTGCTTCCCATGGTGGCATAAAAGTACGCGAACTCTGAACCAATAGCTCCTGAACCTATAATAATCATAGATTTTGGAACCGAAGGCAATACCATTGCTTCACGGTATCCTATAATTTTTTTGCCGTCAATTTTCAAATTGGGTAGTTCTCTTGATCTTGCCCCTACTGCAACAATAATATTCTTTGCTTCATATATAGTGGCTTTCCCTGCATCGGTTACTTCCACTTTTTTACCGGCTTTTAATTTACCGGTACCTTTTATGACTTCAATTTTATTTTTCCTCATCAAAAATTGTACGCCCTTGCTCATACCATCGGCTACATTGCGGCTGCGTTTTACAACAGCGGCAAAATCGGCTTCTCCACCTTTCACATTTATACCATAATCCTGGGCATGTTTCAGGTATTCAAACACCTGGGCGCTTTTCAATAAAG
>Ga0206873_1060_pt1 | contig 34234 bp, 30 predicted proteins | sample Alteio_BWOrgCont_11_FD_152631 | JGI IMG/M metagenome (GOLD analysis project Ga0206873, IMG submission 152631) | Enriched cells from forest soil in Barre Woods Harvard Forest LTER site, Petersham, Massachusetts, United States -... | ecosystem: Environmental > Terrestrial > Soil > Temperate forest >...
AAAAAGCTCCTTGCGGGAGGCAGGCAGTGCGTAGAGGACAATATAGACAAGCTCATTGAAGTTTTTGAGCGCGAAAAATTATCCGAGGAAGCTCGCCCTACGGGAAAAAGATTGGGCACATTTGTACAACACCCAGGCTCCCGTGGCGGCTCCGCACCTCAGCGGCCAAAGCGCACCACTCCCTTGAGGGTTGATCTGGCTGCTGCCATATTAACGAGCCTTGAAACCACTACGGATACGGAAACAAAGCCAGCCCCGGCCATGCGTTTAGCCAACAAGCTTGGAGAGGCGCTGGCACAAACTCACCCCACTTGCAAACCTATTGAGTCGGCGGATGTTGGCAAAGCAGGAAAAGATCCGGTTTTTGACTGGCTCAATGCCCCAGCCCAGATAAACGAAATCAAAAAGCTCTTTCCGGATGAGCCTAAAGATGGCGGACAACCGGGAGAAATGAGCAACGAAAAAAGGAATTTGGCCATCCGCTCAATTCGTCATTATTTAGAAGAAGCTTACCGCGACAGAGCGGAAAACCGCCTGCGCTAGCAAATCCATTCCAGCACTCTTAAAATTTATTTTCCGCCAGCAAAGCCCGTTGCCTCGGTCTCCAGCGCTTTCATTTTCACCGATTTCAGAATTTTTTCCCTGTATACGTTCAACGGCTGATCGACCCAAACGACCCATAGTAATGCAAAGATGACGGGGACGATGAGTATATAGAACGGCTGGTCGAGGGCTCCATACTTTCTTGCAACCTCGATACATACGGGATGCACCAGATAAATAGGGTATGCCAGCTGGCCAATCCATCGATCATAATGTAATTCACGCGTATACGCCGCTATATAAGGCAAAAATGCCGCAAAAACGCCTATAAATACGAAATATGCCGCCATAGTCCCGAAGCTATCGACCATAGCTCCAAACATGCAGATATAGGCCATAAGAACGGCTACGAAAACATAAGCCAGCACGGCCTGCCATACGTAAACCGGCTTCGATTTCAGATAACGGGCATAAAATCGATATAGAAAGCTCCCCACACTGAAATAGATCAATGACGCCGGGACAAAGGTTCTTAGTACCTCCCCGTGCATAAACCGCGCTATGGCAAGCCCTAGCGACAGGCCAAAGAACAACCATCTCCCCTTACGGGTAAACAGAAACAACGGGGCCAGAAGAACGAAGACCATTTCAACCGTCAAAGCCCACATGGCGGGAAGATAGTAGGGAGAAATCACAACATCGTCATCAAGGGGCGCGGTCAGGCTAAATATAAGGTCATTCGAAAAGAAAAAATTCGCCATGAAATGCTTTTGCAACAATGCTTCCTGTTCAGGCATCTGGACGATAAAAACAAAAGCCGCCGCCACCGCCATTACAGCATAAAAACACGGCAAAAGCCTGATAACTCGCGAATAATAAAATAATAGGGTTGTTTTCGCAGTTCCAATCAATGGTTTCAGCTCCTGATATTTTTCATCTATCATAAGCTGGGTATAAAAGCCGGAAATCAGAAAAAATCCGTTGATTTTGATTGCCCCGTGCATGGTGCCGGCAAACAAGTAAGGAAGCCATGTGGCGACGAATGGAACTACGCTCAGGCCGAGAAGAACGCCCTTATAATGCCCAAAAAGGACGGCAAATGAGATTAACAGCCGTAATATCCCCATTGCGTGGCCCGTAAGTATAGCCTGTACGTATCTATGTTATGTCATAAATCTGTCATATTTCAACGATTGAATGCCTGCCCGGCCGTGGTAAAATGGATATCGATAAACCGGGAGATCTCATGGCCAAAATATACGAAACCAAGGAAGATTTCGAGCGCGACAAGCTGAAGGAGCAGTCGGGAAGACTGTGGCAAAACGCCCTCGTGCAATCGGGAACGGCCATGGGGTTGGCGGCCGCCAGCTTAGTTACGGAATTTATCCGTCGGGAAAAACCCGAAACTCGCGGCGGCTTGAGATGGGTCAGCGGAATTCTCGCCATAACGGGTATAGTCGAACAGGTGCGTTCATGGACAATACAAGGCAAAGCCCGCAACCTTGAACTCCAAACCGAGCGGATGGGCCCGGAAACGACGATTATCCCTGCCGATGTGCCAAATATGGACATGAACCCCAAGGATTGCGGCTGCAAAATAAAACCGTATAAACGCCTGCTCGGCCCGCGAACATTGCTGGAACAGGCGGAAAAGCAGGATGTTGCGGCTGCGCGGGAATAGCGGTTCTTCTACGGGATACGACAAACCCTTCCCTTTTCTACAAAAATGTTTATAATAACATCCCACGATGATTCAAAGGCTTAGGGTCATCGGAAACGAAGGATGTCAAATTATTACCAATATTAATACATTTGCAATCTTCACTTAACGAGTTGTTCAACGTTTATGGCGATAATGAATCTATACACCGAGATAACCGAACCCACGTTAAGTGACGAGGGGGATGGTGGTAGGGAGTCGCGGGAAGTCAAGCATGACGGCCTGTTACTAGCGGAACCGGAGGTTAAAACCAAACGTCCCCCCTATTTCAAAGTAGTGCTGCTGAACGACGATTATACGCCAATGGATTTTGTGACCTTCGTTTTAAAAGACGTCTTTCACAAAAATCACGAGGAAGCGGTCAGCATCATGCTTGAGATCCACCATCGGGGTGCGGGAATTTGCGGTGTGTACACACGGGATGTAGCGGAAACCAAGGCGGAATTAGTGATGACCATTTCACGCCGCAATGAATATCCTCTGCAGTGCCGCGTGGAAAATGAATAGGGATGGATTCATCCCAATCGCAAACGGGGGACAACAATGTTATCGAAAAATCTCGAGATCAGCCTGCATCGCGCTCTGGCACTGGCTAAGAAAAACCGCCACGAGTACGCAACGTTAGAGCATTTGCTCTATGCACTGACCGACGATCCGGATGCATCCGCAGTTATGCGCGGCTGCGGCATTTCCCTGCCCGATATCAAAAAACAACTCACCGATTTCCTGGAAAACGAACTGACCTCGCTCGTCGTTGAAGAAGTCGAAGAATCGCGCCCGACAGCTGGTTTTCAGCGCGTTATCCATCGCGCCGCCATTCATGTACAATCCGCCGGAAAATCCGAAGTCACGGGCGCCAACGTATTAGTAGCGTTATTCTCCGAACGCGATTCACATGCTGTATTCTTCCTGCAGGAACAGGAATTGTCGCGCCTCGACGTTGTGAATTATATCTCGCACGGCATCGTCAAATACGCCGACAACCAGAAAATCGCCGAATGGAAACGCGAACTCGATACCGAAGAATCCGAATCGCTGGAAAAGCCGCAGGCCTCTTCTTCCAAGGAAAAAGAGAAGTCCGACGCGCTTTCGCTCTACTGCATCAACCTCAATAAAAAAGCCGAAGCGGGCAAGACCGATATCCTCGTCGGACGCGAGGAAGAAGTCGACCGCACCGTGCAGATTCTCGCACGCCGCACCAAGAATAATCCCCTCTACGTTGGCGAAGCCGGCGTAGGCAAAACCGCGATCGCTGAGGGTCTCGCCCTCAGGATCGTTCGCGGTGACACGCCTGCATGCCTGCGCAATGCCGTTATCTTCTCGCTCGATATGGGCTCGCTTTTAGCCGGCACACGTTATCGCGGCGATTTTGAAGAACGCATGAAAGCCGTGATCAAGGAAATCGAAAAAATTCCCGGCGCGATTTTATTCATCGACGAAATTCACACGATCATCGGCGCCGGCTCCACTTCCGGCGGCGCGCTTGACGCCTGTAATTTACTGAAGCCCGCACTTGCTCGCGGCGGCTTCCGCTGCATCGGCTCGACCACCTACAAAGAATACAAATCTTCTATCGAAAAAGACCGTGCACTCGCCCGCCGTTTCCAGAAAGTGGATGTGGTGGAACCGAGCATCGAAAATTCGATCAAAATCCTGCGCGGCCTGAAACCTTATTACGAAGAACACCATCAGGTGCGCTACACCAACGGCGCCATCAAAGCCGCCGTGGAATTAGCCGCGCGCTATATCCCGGATCGTAAATTACCGGATAAAGCCATCGACGTTTTGGACGAAGCGGGCGCAGCGCAAATGCTGGTTCCGGAAAACAAACGCAAGAAAAATATCACGCACCGCGAGATCGAAGAAATCGTTGCCAAAATGGCTCGCATGCCTGCTAAAACCGTCTCCACTGACGATGCTGAAACCCTGCGTAATCTCGACAAGAATTTAAAGCTCGTCGTATTCGGTCAGGACAAAGCGATCGATGCACTTGCAACGGCTATCAAAATGTCGCGCGCTGGTCTTCGCGAAGAAGAAAAGCCCATCGGCAATTACCTGTTCACCGGCCCGACCGGCGTCGGCAAAACCGAAGTGGCGCAGCAGCTCGCAATTCATATGGGCATGGAACTGATTCGTTTCGACATGTCGGAATATATGGAAAAACATTCGGTCGCACGTTTGATCGGCTCGCCTCCAGGCTATGTCGGTTTCGACCAGGGCGGATTGCTCACCGATGCGGTTGATAAAACGCCGTACTGCGTCATCCTGCTCGACGAAATCGAAAAAGCGCATCCGGATGTCTATAACATTCTCTTGCAAGTCATGGACTACGGCCGCCTCACCGATAACAACGGCAAGGACGTCAATTTCCGCAACGCCATCATCATTATGACCAGCAACGCCGGTGCCGCCGATGCCGCCCGTGCGCCTGTCGGTTTCATGAAAGTGGACCGCGCCGGGGAAGACAAGGAAGCGATCAACAAAGCTTTCGCACCGGAATTCCGCAACCGCCTCGATGCGATTGTTCCGTTCGATCACCTGACGCCGGAAGTCGTGGCGCATGTCGTCAACAAATTCATCTTCCGTTTGGAATCACAGTTGGCCGACCGCAACGTCACCATCCAGCTCGACGACAAAGCACGCAAATGGCTGATCGACCGCGGCTACGACCGCGCTAACGGGGCACGCCCGATGGCACGCCTCATCGCCGAAAAAATCAAAAAACCGCTGGCCGACGAAGTGTTGTTCGGCAAACTCGCCAAAGGCGGCACGGTGAAGGTATCGGTGGAAGATAGCGAACTGTCATTCCATTACAGCAAAGCCCTGGGCGTTGGCCGCCAGACCGCATCGGAAACGGATGACGAGCTGGTGAACTAGAAGCGCTAGGAGAATTAAAGAAAGTAGCAATGAAGCACACAAAATGCTACATTGGCGTAATGCTTTTTTCCATCTCCTGTCGATTGCACTATGACATCCAACGCGCCCTCATCAGCCACCCATAACGGCATCAACATCATTGGCGTCGCGGGATTTCTTGCCTCCCTGTATGCCTGCAATTTCTATAGTATTTATGGCATCAGCGCCGTGATAATCGCGCTGGTCGGCTATGCATTGCCGATCTTGTTGCTGGAAGTTATTTTCCTGCGTACGCCGTGGCGGGATTCGGTGGGGCTTGATTTTAGCCGGCGCAACCTGTCGTGGAATCGCGTCTTCACCAAACTATTTGGGTTATACGGCTCGTTCGGCTTCGTTGCGTTTTTGTATTGGCTTTTCCCCGAATATCGCGACGCATTTTACACTACGTATTGGGAGGGGCTAGGAGTTGCTTTACCGTGGGTATTGATGCTCGCCTTTCCGTATATGGCGTTCATGGATATGGTCATGAAAGAGCCGGAAGACAGCTATTATAGATTCGGTTGCTTTTTATCGTTCGACTGGCAGTCGCTCAATTTCCGCCAGATCGGCCAGCACATGCTCGGCTGGATGGTGAAGGGATTTTTCCTGCCGCTGATGTTTACCGGCATTAATGGTAATCTCGCCGGAGTATCCGGAATGAATTTGACAAGTTTCACCAGCGGTTTCGAAGGATTTTTCCGTAGCGCGGTGCTGATATGTTATACACTCGACCTCATGGTGGGGGTCGTGGGATATTTAATGACGATTCGCCTGTTCGACACGCATATACGCTCGACCGAACCGACCCTGTTCGGCTGGTGGATGTGCATTATGTGCTACCAGCCTTTCCATACCGTTTTTCTGCGCATTTACCTGAACTACGGCGGCAGCGAAGACAACTGGCTGGGATGGATGCACGATTATCCGAACCTCGAAGTTGTGTGGGGCAGCGTCGCCCTGATCGCACTGATATTTTATATGAGTGCAACGATAAATTTCGGTTGCCGTTTCTCGAACCTTACCCATCGCGGCATCATCACAAAAGGCATGTACGGGATCACCAAACACCCGGCCTATATCTGCAAGAATTTCCACTGGTGGCTGGTTTTTACGCCGTTTATAGCGCATGGTGATTTTTTTGACACGTTGCGTTCTTGCCTGCTGCTGGCCGGTATTAATGTGGTGTATTTTATGCGCGCTCGCACCGAAGAGCGCCATCTTTCGCATGACCCTAAATATGTGGAATATGCATTATGGATGAACGACCACAGCATTTTCCGCCACCTGGCAAAACGCATCCCGTTCCTGCGCTATAAAGCGCCCGCCGATTGGGAAACCTATCCCAAACCGTATCAGGGGATTAAGTAATCGCCGTTTTACAAAAAATTAACCTTTCTTAATGCATACTAACAGTTGAGTGCAGCCATAAAAGCATGAGCGGGAGATTCGCATGAAAACATTTGCATTCTATATCGGATTATTTGCCATGCTCGCTCTGGGCACAACCAATGCATATGCTCTCGCCAATTGCGGCAGTGATCCTGCTGTCGCCCGACCACATATCCCCGATGTTCACAACTCCCAGAATACAATATGTACCTGCTCCGACACCGGAGCACCGGTACCTCCTTCCCAAACATCAATCTGCAGATCCCTTGGGCCTCCTCCCAACTGCCTGCGCGGACATAACAATGGGGCGCAATCGGACGACAAAAACTATCTTGCCGGCTGGACTTATGGCATCGACCCCCAAGTCTATTATGGGTCTTGCGTCTGCGACGTGAATAATCCCAGCAATCCCAATGAATTCCATAGCCTCTATAGCCCCCGTGATGCCGATCATGCATGCCCGCCTGCTTCTCCGGTAGTGGATCCAGCAAGCTGTGGCGCTCAAGGCATACTATCGCCAACAACGCCGCCAGGAGCGCCAGCAATACCGGCACACTGCACCTGCAAGCAGGCTGATAGCCATAATCAATACGATACTTACATGCCCAATAGCCACTATACCTGCCCCTCACCGCCCGACTGCGGCACGCAGGGAAAACCGGATGGAACAACGGCATTCTGCTCCTGCACCAATACCGATAGTAAGGGTGAACACCGTACCTATGCAGCTGGTAATGGCGCTATATGCCCAACTGCTAGTAGCGCACATCATTAAGAGTAATGAATAATAACAATGACAAAGAGGTCTCTTCGGGGCCTCTTTGTCTGTAAAATATCTAGAAAGATCATTATTATCTAAAAATTGTCATAATTTTTTAACAACTGTCATAAAACCTTAACAATTCTCGTGTAGGATAGGAATTAGAAGCAGTCTGTTCACTTTTGACACACTGCTAATCATATACACCGGGAGATTCCTATGAAAACATTAGCATTCTATGTATGTCTGTTCGCCCTGCTTGGTTTCGGCGCGACGACCAATGCTTATGCCATCCCCCTCGCCAATTGCGGCGGCAATCCCAATATCGCATTCACGCACCCTGACGATGGCACGGCAGGCCCGACAAACGCGATGTATAGCTGGTGCAGCTGCGCCTCTGACGGGCATACGGTAGCCCCTTCCGCGATATCTTCCTGCGCGCCCATCGCCGCCTGCCCGAATGGACACCACGATGGCCTGCAATCGACCGATGACAACTATAAGGCCGGCCAGCCCTATGGCGGCAACCCCGGCTATTACCACGTATGCGTCTGCGACGTGCAGAATCCCCAAAATACCAAAGAATATCACAGTTATTATAACATTCCCGATGCCGCTACCGTATGCCCGGCCGCGACGACAGCGGCCAGCACCAGCAGCCCGCTAGCAACAGCAGCAAGCTGCGGCACGCAAGGTACGGTTATCGCAGGATCGTCGTTCTGTAGTTGCATCCAGGCCGACAGCAACAATGTAAATGAAACTTACACGCCCAATACCGGCTTTGCTTGCCCCGCTCCGCCCGTCTGCGGCGTGCAGGGAGCACCGTTAGGAAAAACGGCATATTGTACCTGTACCAACGCCGATAATACCGGTGCGCACTATACCTATTCCAGCGGTAAAGGTGCTGCCACCTGCCCCGCCACCAATGGCGGAACTGCTCCCAGCAGCACGACGACCAACGGTTCCACGAGCAGCACTAGCAGCACGACGACAGGCAGCGCTGCCTGCACGAGCATTAACCAGCTTTCAACAGACGCAACCACCGGTCAACAGAAGTGCGCCTGCCCTTACGCTATAAATGGCACCACCGTTGTCGCAACCCTTGACACCCTCAATGGGTTGCGCGGAATATTCTGCGAAGCCACAAACCCCACAAGCAGTACCAGCAGCACCAGCACAAGCTCCACTACCAGCAGCACTCCTACATCCGGAGCATGCACCAGCCTTAACCAACTTTCAGTTAATGGGTATGGCGTAACACTTTGCAATTGTGTCAACACTATAGGTGGCACCCCAGTCGCAGGTGTTGGCGATACGATCGGCGGTGTATTCGGTGTATATTGCGAAGCCCAACACAGCACCACCAGTAGCACCAGCTCTACCAGCACGAGCTCTACAGCCATCAATTGCGGCACGCAAGGGCATGCCCAGAACTCATCGACCTGCGTCTGCAATAACAGCTCAAGCCTCACCTATAGCCCCGGCAACGGCGCCAGCTGCACCTCGTGCACCGCATACCCGCAACTGGTTTCGGGTGGCGATTTAACGGCGGTCAACCTGCCAACGGATGCCATCAACCATCAATGCGGTTGCCCTCGCAATATTTCGACAGTCACCAACGTACCTGCCGGATCTCACGTTGCACTGACCTATCTCAATGGCGCCTGCTATAATGCTGTCGTCAGCAATTGCAACTCTCCTGCCAGTGCTAATAGCAGCGGCGTATGCACCTGCCCTACAAACGCCTTGGGATTAGCGCAGCAGTATATCAACGGCGCATGCACTGTCACGAGCAACAACTGCCCGGCAGGTGAACACCATATCGACCCCACCAATCCTTCGAGCCTATGTGTGTGTACGGATAACAATCCGCCGAACAATGGTTCCTGCACCCATTCGATCGGCTGTGAATCCAGCTATGCATCATGCTCTGACGGCACCGGATGGCAGCAAACTGGGAACACTTTGAGCATAGGCAGCAACGGTAATGAGACATGCGTGCCGGTAGATACTACCTGTCATATCTGCGCACCCAGCGGGATAGTTAACTCTAGCAACAGCGGATGTATTACCTGCACTGGCGGACAAACCAATGTCCAAGGCGCCTGCCACTGCCCCGCCAATCAGGGTCTGGTGAACGGCACCTGCCAAACCTGCCCGACGGGTCAGTCGGTTCAGGGTAACGTTTGCAATCAGTTCGCTTGCTCTGCAGGTTCGGGCGTGTCTGGCAATCAATGTGCGGCATGCACTGGTAATACAATCAGTACCGGTGGCACCGGCGCTACTTGCCAAGCCTGCCCTACTGGTCAAACCGCTAACAGCACCCATACACAGTGCACACCCAGTACCAGCACGAGTAGCACGAGCAGTACCTCTACCAGTAGCAGTACGAGCAGCAGCACGAGTAGCAGCACGAGTAGCAGCACTATCTGCCCGACTGGTCAAGGTTGGTCAAGTGCCGCTAATGCTTGCATTAATCAGTGCACAGCAACTGCATCCGTAACGCAGGTAAATTCGGCGGCCCATACAGTCACTACGCAAGCAAAGCTGTCATCGGGCGATAACATCTTAATTGGCACATACAGCCTTACTTCACCTGACCACAGCGGTGCCTGTGGCGCTGCTTTGGGAGACCCACGTGTCTCTGAAGCAACAAGAACTGCATGTATCCAAGGAGTAATTCTTACTGAAGACCCATCGTGCGATGGCCATTAATAGCGATAATTAAACTAACACTAATCTTCAGAGGCCTCTTCGGAGGCCTCTTTTTTTGTGGAACATGCACGAATATGGTTTTATTTAAAAATTGTCATAATTTTTTAACAACTGTCATAAAACCTTAACAATTCTCCTGTACACTGAAATGTAAGGCATATTAATGCCACTATAAAAAGCCACACCGGGAGCATCCCATGAAAACATTCGCATTCTATATCGGTCTGTTCGCGCTCCTAGGCTCTAGCGCAATGACCAATGCTTTTGCTGCCACCCTCACCCCGGCCAATTGCGGCGGTGACCCCACTGTGGCGGTCACGCATATATCCGATGGTACCAAATCCGCGACAGACCCCCAGTATAGCTGGTGCAGCTGCGCCATCGACGGACACACGGTAGCTCCTTCCAATATATCCTCTTGCACGCCCGTCCCGGCCTGCCCGAATGGGCACCATATGGGTACGCAATCGGGCGATGAAACCTATGTCGCCGGACAACCGGACGGCAACCCCGCCTATTACCATCTCTGCGTCTGCGACGTGCAGAATCCAAAAATCCCGAGCGAACATGGCAGCACCTATGCCATCGCCGACGCCGCTACCGTCTGCCCGGCCCTTCCCGTAGTGGCTCCCGCTCCTACCCCAGCCGCTCCGACAGCCATAAACTGCGGCACGCAGGGTACGGCATCGACGACAGAGCCGGGACGCTGTGTCTGCATCCAGGCTGACAGCAGCAATCAAAATGATAGCTATGCACCCAATAGCGGCTATGTTTGCCCCTCTCCGCCCGCCTGTGGCGCGCAAGGAACACCGTTAGGAAAAACGGCATTTTGTACCTGTACCAACGGCGGCGCCACCTATGCAGCTGGTAATGGCGCAACCGCCTGCCCCGCTACGAGTGGCGGCAGCGGTGGCTCCACTAGTAGCTCTACGAGCAGTACGAGTACCAGCAGCGGCGGCTCCACTAGCAGTACTGTAACCTGCGGGCCAGGCTTAACGAAGCCGGGAGTCACGAACGTACCAGGCATTCCTGCAGCTCAGGCTGCAGCGGGATGCGGATGTTTAATAGGCACTTTCAGCCCGGGCTGGGGATATATCAGCTATACTGCATCAACATACCCGTATTGTAACATGGGTCAGGTTAGCAGCACGAGTTCTACGAGCAGCAGTAGCAGCAGTGCCTCCACCAGCAGCACGAGTACCAGCAGTACTTCTACGAGCGGTTCCACACAACCATGTATCTATACGGATGTGCATGGAAATGCTAAAACCATGAGTTATTCCACCACTGACACGGCTAGCGCGATTTACGGCACGACCTGCCAAACCAATTGCTTGGCACCTGCATCCGTAAATAACTCAAAGGGTACTTGGCCCAGCAACTATAACTGTGTTTATAAATGTAATTCTGGCTACAAACCCGATTCGGCCAGCTCAGGAAATAACTGCATACCTTCAACTACCAGCACATTGAATTGCGGTTCGCTGGCAACGCAACAAGGGGCAGGATGTGTCTGCAACTACGGCGGCAGCTTTTCTTCAGCTGGCGGTTGTTTGTCTGCTCCCAATTGCGGGGCATATGGTTACCCATATGTAGGAACCAACCAAATGTGTTCTTGCACGAATGTTGACGCGCAGGGCTTCCACGATACCTATGCGCCTGCAAGCGGTGGAGCAAGCTGCCCGGGGACTTGCCCGGCAGGATTAATACCGAACGGCACCACGCCTTTTATAAACGACACCACTACAACCATCTCTAGCCAGTTCGCATGCGGATGTTCACTCTCAGCCCCTCCGGCCGGCCAGGCATTGCATTATGGGGTGTCCAGCACTGGTACGTCCGGCCCAGCAACGCTAGGATGCTACTATAAAAGCATTTGTCCGAGCCAATCGACATGGAGTACCACCGCGGGCGTATGCCTGTGCCAAGACGGTAATCCGCCGGTAAATGGGACATGTACCCGTCAACAACTGATGTGCGGCGAGACGGATACCTACACCTATGCAACCTGCAATAACTCTACAACGGGATTGGCCGGCGATGGACAGCAACAGACAGAGGTGCGCACGTCTACCTGCCCGGGCGTAACGCTTACTAACGTCGTCACCTGCACGCCCTGTGGCCCCACGCAGATCGCCAATCTCCACACGCCATACTTCCCTGCGTGCGTAAACTGCCCGCCGACCCAGAGCAATGTCAATGGCGCATGCGGCTGCACCAGCACTCAGGATTTGGTGGGTGGCCTGTGCGTCGGTAAATGCCCGACCGGTGCGACAAGGGATAACAATGGTATCTGCCAATGCCCTGCCGGTCAGGGAGCAAGCAGCAGCAACTCATGCCAGGCCTGCACAGGTAATACTATAGGTGCTAGCGCTCTTTGTCAGGCATGCCCCACTGGCATGGTTGCTAACAGCACCCACACCCAGTGCGTCACCAGCACCACGACGAGCAGTACGAGCGGTACGAGCTCAACCAGCAGCACGAGCGGCGGCCCGCCGCCGCCCATGTGTACAGCAACCGTATCGTATGCAAATGGATATTCGACTGTAATGTTGGCCGGGCCAAACGGTGGCAAGATTGGTAACTCCCCCTATCAGGCTGCGGGCAACTACTGTACGAATGCTATGTCGATCCCTGCTGTTATGGCCGCCGAGGTGACTTATGAGAGCACTGCGACGGGGTCGAACGTATGCGCAGGATTTAATAATGTGAAGGGGCCGGGATGTAACTAAACCAGCTCGATAAAATGATATGAAAGAGGCCTCTTCGGAGGCCTCTTTTTTTACCGCTCCACCTGGCAGCGAACGTTGACGACGAAACGTCGCGCGTCTTCGGTTACATGCTCGGTCGAGAGATAGATGCCGGAATCGGCTTCGGAATAGCGTACGTTATGGTCATCGAGAAAACGGCGTACCACCGGCAGGCTGATCGCGAGGTCGAATTTTTCCACCGTCTCGTCATGACTTACCATGTGCCCTTTGGCCGCGACGACGCCGACGACGTTACCGGCGGTATCGAGCAGTGGCCCACCGCTATTGCCGCTCTTCAACGCATCGCTGAATTCCAGCCATTTTTCTTCGCCGCGCGGACCCTTCAGGTTCGTGATTTCGGCTTCGCGCGTTTCCACTTGCCCGGTCTGCCACGCCTGCCCCGGATAACCGACGACGACAACACGATCGCTTTTACGTAAGGGCTGCTTATCGCTGCTGAGATGCGCCTCGTCATTCGCGAGCGCATCGGTTTTCAGCAGCGCCAGATCATACTCGGCATCGCTCGCTACCAGCTTCGCATTCGCCATCGGTACGGCGCCGGAAATCGTAATCCGGCGACAATGTTCTATGACATGGTTATTGGTAAGGATCGTCCCGTCGCGCGTTACGAAAAAGCCGGTACCGCTGCTATAGGTCAGCAACTCATCGGCATGCGCCGGGGATACAATCAGCGCCGCAGCGATGAAAGGGAATGTGAGCGGCTTTAACACCATGGGAAAGATTATCTCTGGTCGAAAATCGACGGACCGGTCTGCGCAGGAGCGACAATTTCCGGTTTAGGCGCCTCTTTAACTTTCAGCTTGGCATCGGGCGCAGAGATCAGGTCATGCGCCATCGGTTCCGATTTCGGATCGCGGAAATACGAACCGCGTATCAACAGAATGGTGACGCGGCGGTTACGCGGGCTCGTCGGTTCGTTGGGCACCAGTAAATCATGGTCCGCCAGCCCCATCACTTTAACCACGCGCGCCGGTTCCAGCTGCGTGGTGGAGAGCAAGCGACGCGCCGCGTTAGCACGGTCAGCAGACAGCTCCCAGTTGGTATATTTAGGATTGACGATCGGGCCGGCGGCATCGGTATGGCCGATGATAGCAATTTCATTCGGCGTCTTCACAATGATATTGGCCATCGAATCGAGAATTTTCTTGCCGCCTTCGGTGATCGTTGCCCCGCCCGCGACAAACATCGGCTGCTTATCGTCGTCCACCAGATCGAGGCGGAGGCCTTCGGGCGTATCGTGTACCTCGATATTGTTGCGGAATTGCTGGATATCCTGATCGACGCTGACCGCCTGGCGGATTTCATCGCCGGTAATCTTGAATTGCTCGCTGTCCTGACTGTTATCTTCGTTTTTCGCGCCGTCCTCCGGACCCGATTTTTCCTTATGCACAGGCGGCGCTTCCTTATTGGGAACGGCTGACGCATCGGTGCTGTTATCGGGGCGCTTGATGTCATTAGGATCGCCGACGATCGGGCCTTGCTGCACCTGCCCCATCACGAGACCCACTGCCGTCGTATCGTTTTTCGAAATACCGCGCTTGGCCGCTTTGCGCCCGCCTTTTACGCCGATACCTTTGGAATCTTTAATACCGATGGTGGGGGTGAAATAATCGGCGATACCTTTTTTCTGTTCGGGCGTCGTCACGTTGAGCAGCCACAATAGGAGGAAGAACGCCATCATCGCCGTCACGAAATCGGCATATGCGACTTTCCACGCGCCGCCGTGGTGACCACCGCCTCCGCCTTTTTTGACGCGCTTGATGATAATAGGTGCGAGTGTGCTTGCCATAATGAACCCAGTATGACAGCGGAAGGTAAACAACTGGTTACGTTATCGTGCGAAAAAGCAACCGTTAAATTTCTATTAATTAATGAAATACAATGAGTTGTAAGGCGGTCGGATTAGGCTTTGCGATAAATCCACACATGCGCGGGCGGAACGTTGGCAACAATCAGCTTCAGGCGTTTGCCGTAAAGGTGATGCTTGCGCATCTGCTGAATGCTGATGGGCGATTTCGGGCCGTAGGTGAACTGGATGATGACGCCGTCCTCACCGATAACCTGCGCCATCTTCTCCTGAATCGCTTCACGCACGAATTTTGGCATCACCAGAAACGGCAGGCTGGAGACAATGGCGTTGACTTTTTTTACGCCGATTTCGGCGAGCACCGTATCGAGTTCTATCGCATCGGCACGCAGGATATTGAGATGCGGGAATTGCAGCGATATAAGCGTATGCAGCCTCTCATCGCGCTCGATCACCACCAGCTTATCGATGGAAATACCGGCCTGTACCAGCGCATGCGTCACCACGCCCGTACCGGCGCCAAGCTCAACCACCGTACCGGGACGATGAATATCGACACCCGCCGCCATAGCGCGGGCAAGGCCGCGCGAACTGGGCAGGAATCCGCCGATTTTAAAGGGCGAGCGCATCGCCGCAGCGATAAAATGATGGCGACCGCGGCGATGGATGGGCATAGCCTCCTCCGTCGCCTCTTCGATCTTATCTTTCATGACTGGATGCATTCTGTATCTGCTTAACTGCGGCGTCGATTTTCAGGCGTAAATACCTCCGCCCGTATTTGGCTGAAGCAAGGCTTGAATCCCCCATTGCGCCGGTTGTCGAATAATCGCGCTCAGTGTGGACGGCGCGCATACTATCACGAACGTCAGCCGGGTCAATCGCCATCATTTCCGACGTATCGACATGCCCTGCGTGCGCCTCGGGCTTGATAACTTTCAGTTTCGCCTTGTCGTTCCATTCTTCCTGCCCGTTCTTGGCATAATAATTCGATACGTGCAGCACGCGCACGCGATCGTTGATCCATTCCACCGATAATTTTTCCGCCACCTGATCCTGAATGGCCTGCCCGCCCTTACCGTCGCCGATCAGGCATATCAGGGTAAAACCGTTTTGTTTCAGGCTGCGCACGGCATCTTCCAGCAGCATGCGGTACGTATCGTCGGACACCGACAGCGTGCCGGGAAACATCATATGTCCCTCCGGCGGGTCGATACGTCCCGACGGCGTATAGGCGATCACCGGCGCGACCAACGCATTGCCAAGCTCCTTGGCGATCTCTCCAGCGGCATAGCGCACCACGACATTATGCGTACCGGTCACCAGTTGCGGGCCTTCCTGCTCCGTCCCGCCAGTCGGCAGGATGGCGATATGGGAACCCGATTCGATGCGGTTATGGATTTCCATCCAGGTCAGCTCCTGCATGAAAACCGAGCCGGGGCCCGCCGCATGCGCGACCGACGCGATGAGTGATGAGCAGATGAGCGATAAACAGATCAGTAGCCTGTACCCGTATTGTGGAATAGTATATTCTTTCATCGTTCATCCCTCATCCGTTCATCGCTCATCGTCCTTACATACCATGAACAAGCAAAAAATCGACCAGATATTCGCCCGCCTGAGCGCGCATAATCCGCACCCCAAAACCGAGCTGCGCTTCACCAACGATTATACGTTGCTCGTCGCCATCGTATTGTCGGCGCAAGCGACCGATGTCGGCGTCAACAAGGCAACCGGGGCGCTTTTTGCCAAAGTCGATACGCCGCAGAAGATGCTAAAACTCGGCGAGGACGGCTTGAAACGTTACATCAAGACCATCGGCCTGTTCAACGCCAAAGCCAGCAATATCATGAAACTCAGTGGCAAACTAGTGGAGGAATTCGGGGGCAAAGTGCCGCACACGCGCGAGGAACTGCAAAGCCTGCCCGGCGTCGGCCGCAAAACCGCCAATGTCTGGCTCAACTGCGCGTTGGGGCAGGCCACCATCGCCGTCGATACGCATGTGTTCCGCGTCGCCAACCGCTTGGGCCTATGCAAAACCACCACGCCCGACGCCACCGAATTCGCCCTCGAAAAAGCCATCCCCGATAAATGGAAACAGCACGCCCACCACTGGCTGATCCTGCACGGCCGCTATGTCTGCATCGCCCGCAAACCCAAATGCCCGGAGTGCATATTGCGGGATTTGTGTGAGTTTAAGGAGAAGACGAAATAATCGTCAGCGGAAGGGCTATCTTTCTCGCGATGCGTCGCTGAGCGTTTCATGCAGAGCCTGCGTATTGGGTTTGTTTCTACTAAGTACCCATGCCATCACCCCGACACCCGCAATACCGCCAGCAACCCACCATCCGGCAGTACCGCCGCGCTTCACCGCATTCTCCATTGTTTTCGCAACTGCTTTCTTAGCACCCTCACCCGCCATTACCAGATCCGCCGCAAAAATACTGACCTGCTTGCGGTTATGCATATCGGGAATAGCGACGTAAGGAATAATCCGGAATTCACCGGCATCCGGAACCGTCATCACGATAGGCAGATGCAATTTATCAAGCCCGGTAAACGCATCCAGAATATCGCCAGCATATTTTATATCGGGCTGTGAGAGCTGGGTTATGCCGGATGGATGGCTATGGACGAATCCGCAGAAGGTAATGCCCTGGCTCTTCCATTTCTGGATTTGCGCATTCATTTGCTGGATATTGGGATCGTAGATGACCGAGCTGGTGCGCGCCGCATTCGTATCCGCAAAGAAATGCGTGATCACACCACTCGCATCGTGGCCCAGCATCCCGCCACGTTCCGCCGGGTGCATTCCAATGAACGACTTGATTGCCTCTGCCACCTGAGGCGTCATATGCATTGAATAATGTGCCATCGCCTATCCATACGGGATTGGATTCTTACGATCTCATTATACAGCAATAGTTTTTAGGATGTATGAAGCTTTGATGACAAAAGCCGAGGGGAAATTAAAACTTATTTGTCAATGGGTAACGCCGGTCCTTACCAAACAGCATCGAGGACAATTTGACACCCGGGCAGGACTGGCGGCGTTTATATTCGCTCATACGCACCATCTTCACCACCCTATCGACCAGCTCCTGTTTATAGCCCTGCGCGATGATTTCCTGCGCCGACATACGCTCTTCGATATGGTGCGTGAGAATTTTGTCGAGCAGATCGTAGGGCGGCAACTGGTCTTCGTCTTTCTGACCGGGTGCGAGTTCCGCCGATGGCGCTTTGGTTATGCTGCGCTGTGGAATCACTTCGCCCTTACTATTGCGCCAGTGCGCCAGCGCGTACACCTGCGTTTTGTATAAATCCTTAAGCACATTATACCCGCCGCAGGAATCGCCGTATAACGTCGAATAGCCGACAGCGAGTTCGGATTTATTGCCGGTGGACATCAGCATCCAGCCGAAACGGTTGGAAATCGCCATCAGCGTCATGCCACGCAGCCGCGCCTGCACATTGCCGCCGATCGCCACATTATCCATCCAGTTCGCTTCTTTAAACACAGGACTTAAGACCTGATCAAAAATTTCCATCCCCGCCGCAATCGGCACGTTCATGGTTTCAATCCCGAGTAGCTTCGCGGTTTCGAGCGCATCCTCGGTGCTTTCTTTCGACGTATAGGGCGACGGCAGCAACACGCCCTTCACGTTATCCGCGCCCAGCGCATCCACCGCCAGCGCCGCTGATAGCGCCGAATCGATCCCACCCGAAAGCCCGAGCACCACGCCGGGGAAATTATTTTTGCGGATATAATCGGACAAGCCTACACACATGGCTTTCCAGAGCGTTTCCTCCGTGGAAAGTGGCGTATGGAGCACAGAAGATGCGTCGCTCAATATCGCGAGATGCTCATTGAATTCCGGTAACTGCGCGATTGTTTTTCCATCCGCATCCAGCATGAATGATCCGCCATCGAACACGATATCGTCCTGTCCGCCGACGGTGTTGACGTAAATAAGCGGCACACGCGCGCCCTTCACCGCCGCGGCTGCGACTTCCTTACGCTGCGCAAGTTTTCCCGCTTCGAACGGCGACGCATTGATGGTGATTAAAAGCTGCGCGCCCTGTTTTGCCAATTCACCGGCAAGGCCGCCGTTCCATATATCTTCGCATACAAGGAGGCCCAGTTTTATGCCGCGCCACGACGCAATTTTCGGTCCGCCGCCGGGCGTGAATAAACGTTTTTCGTCGAAAATCCCGTAATTGGGAAGTTGCGTTTTGGGCTGAATATGCGCGATTTTTCCAGCTTCGCACAGCAGCGCCGCATTGTAAATTTTCCCGCCTTCTTCCCACACACTGCCGACAATTAAACCTGCGCCGCCTTTGGTGCGCGCAGCAAGATGCTGTACCGCATCCATCGCTTTGCGGCGAAAATCGGGCATCAGCACGAGATCTTCCGGCGGATAACCGATCAGCGATAATTCCGGGCAAATGACAAGATCGGCGCCTTGCGTTTTCGCCTGTTCGTAGGCCTGCAAAATTTTCGCTGCATTGCCTGCGATATCGCCGACGGTTGGATTAAGCTGCGCGATAGCGAATTTCATTATTTCGACAGCAATTGTTCAAGCTCCGGCAGCGCAGTCTGCCAGTCCATTACCAGCCCATAATCGGCCAGTTCGAAAATCGGCGCGTTTTCATCCTTGTTGATGGCGACGATGACTTTGCTGTCTTTCATGCCCGCCAAATGCTGGATGGCGCCCGATATGCCAATCGCAATATACAAATCCGGTGCCACGACTTTTCCTGTCTGCCCGACTTGGTAATCATTCGGCACATAGCCGGCATCGACCGCCGCGCGCGACGCACCAATCGCCGCGCCGAGCTTATCGGCCAGCACTTCGATTTTCTTGAAATTTTCTGCACTGCCAAATCCGCGCCCGCCGGAAACAACAATGCGTGCCGATGTGAGCTCGGGGCGCTCGGAAGAACTTTCCGTCGCATCGATAAAGGTGGAAAGACCGGCGTCCGGCATTACGGCCAGTGTTTCAATCGCAGCGCTGCCGCCATCGGTACAAGGCGCAAATGCTGTCTGGCGCACGGTGATGATTTTGGTGGTTTCTTTCGTCTGCACCGTTTCCAGCGCATTACCGGCATAGCACGGACGCACAAACGTATCGGGCGACACGACGTGAATAATTTCCGACACCTGCGACACATCGAGTAGCGCCGCCGCACGCGGCATAATATCCTTGGCCGTCGTCGTGGCAGTTGCGAGAATATGCGAATAATTTTTACCGATAGAAACAATCAGCGGCGCGATATTTTCCGGCAGCGCCCATGTATAATATGGCGCTTGCGATACGAGCACCTTGCTCACGCCCGCAAGCGCTGCCGCTTGTTTCGCCACGTCATCGCACGCATTTCCAGCGACAAGGATATGAATATCGCCCCCAATTTGCGACGCCGCCATCACCGCATGGCGCGTTGAGGCGTGCAGGCTTTTGTTATTATGTTCGGCGAGAATTAATAAGGCCATTCAATTTATCTCCAAAATGCCAGTCCAGATAACAAGTAAAATATCGCGCCTATAAATTTTTAACCGAACATCTTTTCCTGCAGAAAGCGCCGCTACCAAATACGTAATAAACAACAATAGAAATACGATAATTGCCGCTACTGCCCATATCATCAAATAACCTTCGCCTCATTCTTCAACTTATCGACCAGTTCCGCGACACTCGCAACCTTGCCGCCGCCTTTACGTTTTTTGGGTTCTTCGACTTTGATGAAGCTGAGGTTCGAGGCCACATCAACGCCGAGTTCGGCAATGGTCATTTTCGCCAGCGGTTTCGCGCGAGCTTTCATGATGTTGGGCAGCGCGATGTAGCGCGGTTCGTTGAGGCGGAGATCCGTGGTGACGACGCACGGCATTTTGAGTTTCACGTTCATCAGCCCGCCGTCGATTTCGCGAGTAACGGTAGCAAAGCCGTTTTCAATTATCAGTTTCGAAGCGAACGTTCCCTGCCCCCAGCCGAGCAATCCCGCCAGCATCTGGCCGGTCTGCGATGCATCGTCGTCGATGGCCTGTTTGCCGGTGATGACGAGTTCAGGCTTTTCTTTTTCGACAACGGCTTTGAGAAGTTTGGCCGCCGCCAGTGAATAAATCGGCACATCGGCCAGCACCAAAATGGCGCGGTCAGCACCCATGGCGAGCGCCGCGCGCAATGTTTCCTGCACCGCATCGACACCGATGGAGACAACGACGACTTCCGTGGCGATGCCTTTTTCCTTGAGACGTACCGCTTCTTCGACCGCGATTTCATCGAACGGGTTCATCGACATTTTGACGTTCGCAGTTTCGACGCCCGAACCATCGGCTTTGACGCGAATGCGCACGTTGTAATCGACAACACGTTTAACGGAGACAAGAATTTTCATCGGGACAGTCTACCAGCGAGAATTTAAGGAAATACTAACGCGCATCACTATCTGTTCACCCCCGGTTCCCATAATACGTCCTTAGAGCCGTTTTCATTGGCGACGCGGGCGAGGACGAACAGGAAATCCGATAAGCGGTTTAAATATTGAATGGCGATGGGATTGGTTTTTTCGGCGGATGCCAGCGCGCAGGCGATGCGCTCGGCGCGGCGCACCACTGTGCGGGCAAGATGGAGATAACTGGCTGCCGCCGTTCCGCCCGGCAGGACAAAGGACGCCAGCGGCGCAAGATTCGCGTTCAACCGGTCGATTTCATTTTCCAAGCGTTTCACCTGCGGCTCGATAATGCGCAATGCCTTGTCCATCCCCTTGCCGTAGGGCGTGGCAAGATCGGCGCCGAGATCGAATAAATCATGTTGAATGCGCTTAAGCATGGCGTCGGGCTCACCGATCGTATGGAGACGCGCTAATCCGATAACCGAATTGGCTTCGTCCACGGTGCCGTAAGCATCAACGCGCAGATCGTATTTAACGCGCCGTTCGCCGCCGACCAGCCCGGTGTCGCCTTTGTCGCCCGTGCGTGTATATATTTTGTTGAGTTTGACCATACCGGTTATTTTTTGCTCGTGGCGTATAGCAGCATTAGCAGCGCCAGCACCATACCCTGCAATGTCACACGCGCCACCATCAGCTTGTGGCTATAACGCTCATTGGCTTTGCCACCGATCCCCATCAGGACAATGCCGGTGAGCAGTACGCCAACGATCGCGACCATGAGACCTACTATGAGGTAGCTCCCGAACATCGCTTAATGTCCGCTGGCGCGGCTTCCCGCTAAAAGCGTGAGCACATACTGGCGGCTGCAATACGGGCAGGTAATTTCACCGCGGTCCTGATCGATATGCAGGAAAACCTTGGGATGGCCGAGCGCTCCCCCGCCTCCGTCGCACGCGACTTCCAGCGATTGCACTTCGATGACTTCAAACGGTTCCATAGTTATATTCTCTTCCCTAATGACGAAACATGCAGCGCATATTAGTGCAGTTGCAGCAGCGTGTCATCAATTAGGTGATAGGGAAATTCGCCGTAGAATTTAATCGCTGAAGATGAAATTGGGCCCGTTTTTGTGGGGCGTAACCGGGGCATCGGTTGCATTGCTATCGTCAATATGGACGATTTTCGGCGCAGTCGTTTCGCCAGCCGAGGGTTTATATTGGGCCATTGCCATCGCCACAGGAGCGGCAACCGGCTCCGGCCTTACTACCAGTATGCCATTTTCGCTGGTTGTGTCGGTGGTGGTTGCGACACTGATGCTATTCATATGTGGGTGCGTGCGCATCGCCACTTTCTTGCCCTGCTGTTCGGGCAAGCGGTTTTGCGCGGCATAGACTGGCTTCCCGGTTTCATAGGTCGGCGATTTCAATTCGTTCATACCGGCGATGGCGCTTTCCGGCACATGCAGGCGCGCAGCGCGTAATTTATCGATGATGTTGAACCAGCTGTCATATACCAGCCCAACATATTCCGCGCCCAGCTTCGGCGTGCGCGAATGGTAATCAGCGGCGGCTTTTTTCCATGTGCCTTCTTCGTTATACAAACCGCGCAGGAAACTTGCGGCATAGGCGATATTGGCTTCCGGCTCGAATGCCTGGTCCAGCGACATGAAGGCTTTAGCGTGATGGAAGAGGTTGACCTGCATGCAGCCGACATCGATGCTCTGGATGCCCTGCGCGCGCAGCTTGCGCACTGCCGCAATCGCCTGATCTTTACTATCGTAGAAATAACCCTTGCCGCCGACATTGATCGTCCACGGCCATGGCAGCTTGATTTTCAAGCCTTCATGGTAACGTCCGGATTCGGTGGAAGCAATCGCCGAAAGCAGGTGCGTGGGAATAGCGAATTCGCGTTCATAGCGCGGCAGGTGGCGCGTACATAATTTCGCGCCTTCGATCAGCGGATCAACGCTCGCGTCGGCATACGCCTGCGCGGTTGTCAACAAAACCATCCCGAGGAACAATTGGGCGAATATCGCCAGAGTGGAAAATTTTTTCATGCGTTCAATGTAAATCAAGGCCTTATACGAAAACTGCCTTATACCATTCAAGAACTGTACCATCGTAATAGTTTATCACAAGTTAACGTTGTGTGACAATTGACTTTATTTATATAAAATAATATATTACTGCTATAAAATCGGTTTTGGCCTTTCTGAGCCGCCCGAAAGTAATTATTAACGTTTATAAACTATTATGCAGATGATAGCCAGCAATTATTGCAGGAACGCTAAATGGCATCCCAACGCATGGCCATTCCTGCGAAAGCTGGAAATATCCAACTTCCGCAGAATGGCAAATATAAATAGGGAATTCGCTTAGAAATTCGCCTTTATACCACCAGTGAGCGCCATGCCCGGTTCGCCGTAAGCGTATACTTCCTCGTAGCGTTTATCGAGCACGTTATCCAACCGCCCGTACAGCGTCACCGTCGGATTCAGTTTGTAGTTGGTGTATAGATCGAGGACGGTGAAGGATTTCACGAACACGACGTTGTACGGGGAGTAGATGTTGATATCGCGGCGGTCGGAGGAATACCGTACATCCGCGCCGACATCGCCCTCCAGATTATATTGATAGTCCGCACCGAGCAGCACTTGCTGCTTCGGCCTGCGCGCCAGTTCCACATGCTTCGTGCGGTCCTCCGCCAATGTGTAGGTATAGCTGGCATTGATTTTCCAGTCGATCGCCGGACGCAGCGTCACGGTATTTTCTGCACCTTCAGTACGGGCCTTTCCGGTGTTGATCGCATCGTACGGCGGCGAATTAGCGAAGCCGATCAGCTCACGGATATCGTTGCGGAAGAACGTCGATCCGAATATGAGCTTATCGCCCCATAACGCCTGCTCGAAGCCTGCGTCCCAACCCTTGCTCTTTTCCGGATTGAGCAGCGGATTGCCCGACGACGGATCATACAACTGCGCCAGCGACGGCGCTTTAAAGCCGGTGCCGTAGGTGGCTTTCAGCGTCGTTCCGGTTTCCGGGATATGATATCCGGGCGCAACTTTCCATGTAAATTCCTGGCCAAACGCCTGATTTTCGTCGAGACGCGAACCCACGTTCATGAAAAAGTTTTTTCCGATATTGAACTGGTCGTCGGCGTATATCGCGCTGTTATCGACATTCACCGAACTGATGCCATCGGCCTTGAACTGGTCGGTATAGGTTTCCGCGCCGAAGGTCAGCGTATTATCGGGCAGAATTTTCACATGGTTGATCCAGTCGAGCGTATTGCGCTGCCCCAACTGCTGCTGGCGGCCAAATAATTCGTCGCCAAGCGCATCGTAAAACACGGTAATTTCATCGCGGTTGAATTGCAGCGTCGATGCGCCGAGTTCCGTAGTCCATTTGCCGTCGAGCAACGAAAGCTCGCCTGCCGTGCGCATGTTAAGCTGGCGGCTGTCGCTGCGCGGCAGCGGATCGTCACTGGGACGCGTAAATGCGCCGGGGCTGTCGAAGTCCACGTCGGAACGGTTGTAGCGCGCATTGAATTTAAGCGTGAAATTATCGGTGAGTTTGCTCGCAACATTGCCGGAGAAACCGTAATCGTCGTCGCCATCTTTTTCGTGTCCGCCGAATTTTTTGTCGAACGCGGAGATACCGTCGGTGTGTCCTTCGTTCGCCGAGAAGCTATAGGATGTTCCATTGATTTCGCCGGACGTGCCAAGGCCTTCTTTGCGCGTGTTGTAACGTCCGTATTCGGCGTATCCGTTGTATTTCGGCGCGCCGACGCCTTGCTTGGTGATGATGTTGATGACGCCGCCGATGGCCTGCGATCCGTACAGCGTGCTTTCCGGCCCGCGCAGGATTTCGATGCGCTCGATATTATCGGTCGTCAGGTTCGAAAAATCATACGCGTCGCCCGGATCGGACGGGTCGTTGACGACCACGCCATCGATGATCACCAGCACATGGTTCGAATTGGTGCCGCGCATAAAGACACGGGTCGACTGTCCGACGCCGCCGGTATTGGCGATGGTCACGCCGGGCACTTCGCGCAGCAATTCGATCACGGTGGGTTTATTCTGTTGCTGGATTTCGTCCTGCGTAATGACCGTCATGCTGCTGGCGATTTGATTGAGCGGCACCGGGCTGCGAGTTGCGGTAACGACGACTTCAGGCACCACCGGCGTATCGTCGGCGAAGGAAAGAGCGGGTAATAAAGCGATAAAAGACGTGCTGGCAACCAGCACACGGGTGAGTCTAGGCATACATTCTCCTTTAGCGTGAGGTGACAAACTGCCTGCCTTGCGGACATCCGCAAAACGACAGTGCCACCACGTAAAGAAGAACTTGCCGCAACAGTTGCTGCGAAAAGAACCGACAACCAAGAGATTTTCCCGTCTCGAAGGAAGCGCGTGACACATGAGCGGCAGGTCTCCTGGCTCGCGGGTCAATGCCGTTTTCCTGTCTTCCCAGTTTCCCAGTGACAATTGCGAAAAACAACTCGCCGCCTACAGTTGCGGGGACAGCCAGAGATTCGGATTTGCATCCTTGCTCTGTTCCCTTTTCATCCCAAAATATGAGAACCGCTCGGGGTCAGGAATAGGCAAAGGCAGGCGGCTGGTCAAGTTAATTTGGCAAAGCCGCGGAATCCGCTGACGTGCGCAGTTCGCCGAACCCCGACGGCAGCGGTTTTTTCGGCTGGCGGATCCAGCTTAGAATATCGCGCATCACCAATTCGCCTTGCAAATCGCGCAGCAGCATGTGATAGCCGTCCGGATAGTACACATATTCGACGGGGACGGTAAAATGCGCCAGCGCACTCTCCACCGGCATACGCGGTATAACCTGATCGTGCGCACCGTACAGCAGCAGCGTCGGCGTTTTCACCGCCGGAACTTTTTCATACGCACTATCCATCAGATGCACCACACCGTAAATCGCATCGACGCGCGTTTTTTTAATAATCAGCGGATCGGCGACAAGGCGCTTGAGCATCGGGTAATTGTTCGAGGCGATGATTTTCAGGTTGCTGCCGGTGAATTGTTTATAAGGAATGGTGTGCGCCGCCAGCCATAGCGTACCGCGATAAATGGGGTTCATCGTTTCCGCACCCCAGACAGCGGGAGCCGATAAAATAATCCCTTTTACCTTCGGGAAGGACGGATCGGCCACGGCATCGATTACGACTGCGCCGCCCATGCTTTCGCCCAGCAAATAGATGGGCGTATGCGGGTAACATTTCGATAGCTGTTGTATATATTGTTTCAGATCCCCGACCAGATTCTCTTCACCCGCCCAGATGCCGGTATTCGGAGCAGCGCCGAAACCGCGCTGGTCATAGGCATACACAGCGATACGATGCGCCTTGAAGAATGTGCCCGTGGTTTCGAATGCACGGCTGTAATCGTTGAAGCCATGCACAGCAACAATCACCGCTTGCGGTTTTCCCGAAGGCCGCCATTCGCGATACGGCAATGGAGCATCGTCAGCGGTATGGAACACTTGCGCATCGAGGGTAGCGTGCTTGCCCGGAATAACGTCCGGGTCCTGTACCTTAGGCGTGCAGGCGGAGAGTATGCACAGTACAAGCGGAACAAAGAATAGCCGTATAACGCTCATCCCTTAAACCCGCTGGCGACGACATAGATTTCCGATGAACCGGCACGGCTGGCTTTGGGTTTTGCGTGCTTGACGGTGGCAAAATCTTTTTTCATGCGTTGCAATAATTCATGTTCGGTACCGCCCTGAAATACTTTCGCGACGAAGGTCCCGCCCGGTTTCAATACTTCGCAGGCGAACGGATAGGCCGCTTCGAGCAGCGCCATAATGCGTAAATGGTCGGTGGCGGCGTGGCCGGTGGTATTGGGTGCCATATCGGACAGCACGATATCGACGCCACCGGGAATATGCGAGCGGATGATATCCGGTGCGGCATCATCCATGAAATCAAGCTCCAGCAGCAACGCCCCGGCAAGCGAATCGACGGGCAATATATCGACGCCGATCACGATGGGTTTTTCCTCGCCCGATTTGACACGTGCGACCGCGACCTGCGTCCAGCCACCCGGTGCCGCACCAAGATCGAGCACGGTTTTTCCCGGTTTCAGCCAGCCGTATTTATCATCCAGTTCGATGAGTTTATAAGCGGCGCGCGAACGGTAGCCTTCCTTTTTAGCGCGTGCGACATAAGGATCGTTGATCTGGCGTTGCAGCCAGCGTACCGACGAAATAGACCTGCCGCGCGCGGTTTTTACGCGTTTTTTAAGCTCGCGATTGCCGGAACCGGAGGTGGATTTTGTCATCAGCTTATCTGGTTCATCAGCGAAAGGATAATCCCCTCGCGCACGCCGCGGTCGGCGATGGTGATGTGTCCGGTCGGCCACAGGCTGCTGATCGCTTCGAAAATAGCGCAGCCGGACAGGATGAAATCGGCGCGGTCGGGGCCGATGCACGGATGGTTGAACCGGCCCGACGGGCGCATGGCGAGCAGGCGTTGCACGGTATCGCGGATATCGCTCACTTTCAGGGTGATGCCGTCGATGCGCGAACGGTCGTAACGCGGCAGGTCGAGATGGATGGCGGCGAGCGTGGTGACCGTGCCGGAAGTGGAGAGTAATTGCACTGCCGAAGCGCCGCCCTGCGCAATCGCATCGCTGATTTTGTTGGCCTCATCGAAAGGTTTCAGGCGCTCTATCAGCACCTTCACCATATCGGAAAACGCCATGTCGGCAAAATCGGAACCGCCGAATTTATCAGCGAGGTTCATCACGCCGAACCCGATGGAAAGCCAGTCGTTGATGGGATTTCCTTCAGCCTTGGTTAACTTGATGTTTTGCAAATTGGCGGCGTTGCTGCGGATGGCATCGACGTCGATCCACATCAGCTCGGTACTGCCGCCTCCGATATCGAAAACAACCGCGCGTTTAGATGCATCGGTTAGCAGCGACGAACAGCCGAGAAATGCCAGACGCGCTTCTTCTTCGCTCGAAATAATATCGATCTCAAGGCCGGTTTGCCCCCGCACACGATCGAGAAAATCCTGCCCATTGCTGGCGCGGCGGCAGGCTTCGGTGGCGACGAATCGTGCATTATGGATGCGGTATTTGTTGAGTTTCTTCTGGCAGGCGCGGAGTGCCTCAAGCGTGCGCTCCATCGCGTCTTCGGATAAAATGCCGGTCGCGCTTACGCCTTCGCCGAGACGCACGACGCGTGAAAAACTGTCGAAAACACGGATGGCCGGGCCGGACGCATCGCCGACAGGCGCCGCTGCAACAAGCAGGCGGCAATTATTGGTGCCAAGGTCAAGCGCAGCATAAATGCGCTCTTCGGCCTGCGCACCCGGATCGCCGCCCGCGACACGGGTATCCTGCGGACTATGCAGCATATGTTCACTTTTCGCCGCCCATGTGCAGCACTCGGCGCACTATCGGCGGTCCATTATAATTGATCCAATGAAGACAGGATAAAGGACAATGGCGGCGATTACAAGAAGATAGGGTAAGCGGTTGTTTTTTACAATTTTACCATCAACCGCCAGCGCCAGTGAGCTGTTTAACTTTACTTATTTGCGATTGGCCCGTCATCTCCTTGGGTTTCTCCAATTCCATTAAATCCAGAATCGTCGGAGCAACATCTGCAAGCCCCACTTCTTTACCTGCTTCAGGCAATGCCAACGTTTTCTTACCGCCCACTAACATCATATGCACAGGATTGGTGGTGTGTTTAGTATGGGGAGTGACTCCATCTTCAGCCCTCATTTGCTCGACATTGCCGTGGTCAGCGATAACCAGTGCGGTACCATTTTGTCTCTTAATCAGGGGAATGAGTTCTTTAAGCGCTGTATCCATCGCCTCCACTGAGCCTTTGGCTGCGTCAAAGTCCCCCGTATGGCCCACCATGTCGGGTTGCGCATAATTGACGACGATAAAATCATGCTTACCACTGGCAATAGCTTCTTTCAGTTTTGCGGTCACTTCTGCGGAAGACATCGCGGGACACTGCGCATAGGTTCCACCGGGTGGGAGTGTTGGAGATTCAATTTTCACCACCTGTTCGCCTTCGAATTGCTCATCTCTATCATCAAGAAAACGAGTGACGTGCGCGTATTTTTCAGTTTCTGCGATGTGGAATTGGCTTTTGCCTGCTTTTGATATCACTTCGGCTAAAACATTCTTGGCCTTTTCTTCTTTAGGCACCACTAAAACGCTCTGCATTATTTTAGCGTGCTTATCGCTATATTCGGTCATGCCCAGCGCATTGTCTTTGGCAAATTGCTTATCGCCTTCCTGCGTAAATTTTTGATCAAATTTTACAGTTTCTTCTACGGGTCTATTCTTCTCTGCCGCTTTCGCTGCTTCTTCTACTATAAGTCTTTGTGTAAGCCCGACCGGATCAACCAATGCCTCAGAGATTTCTTTTGCCCGATCGGTACGGAAATTGGCTACCAGCAGGCCATCTTTCGCATCCATACCCGTATACCCTTCCATGACGATAGGACGAACCAGTTCATCACTGGGAGAAGTGCCAGCCTCTCTTTGGCGAGCATGTTCCGCTTTCAGATATCCCTCTATTTTATCCTCCGTAATAGGAGCATTGCCCTCAACGCCTTTTCCAAAGGTTATAGCGTCATACGCCATTTTGAGATTTGCCCATTGCCCATTGCGATCCATACTGAATGAACGACCGGAAAGCGTCGCGAGTGTGGTGCGTTCACAGGTTGCTAATTCATCTTTCAATTGATTCAGATACTGCATGGCGCTTTCTGGTGCAACATCGCGACCGTCGAGAGCGGCGTGGATCTTTACCGGAACGCCTTGCCTGTCAAAATATTTGGCCAAACCAACGATATGATCAATATGTGAATGTACGCCACCATCGGATACCAAACCGAACAAATGAAGCGTTCCACCTGATTCCTGCAATTGAGCGAGCAAAGTTTTAACACCTTCAGCGTCAAAAAGGCTTTGGTCTTTCAATCGATTTTGGATAGTTGTGTATGGCTTTTCCGTAATACGGCCAGAACCGATGGTAGAATGTCCCACTTCCGAATTGCCCATTTGCCCGTCCGGAAGACCCACGAATGCGCCATCTGTACGCAGCGCAGCATAACGCCCTTGCTTCTGCGCATCGCCAATCATGGCTTTTAAGAAGGGAGCATTGGCATTCGTTACCGCATTCCATTCATTATGCGGCCCATTGCCAAGCCCGTCCATGATGATAAGTACGGTAGGACCTTTTTTTGCCTCTAAATGACTTGCTGCGCCTGCGCTCATGCTTATCTCCTGCTATTGCTATGATTAATGCAACCTGTGACCCTTCTATAAAGCATGAAAATGGTTAATATTTCGTAATTAATTTTGGTTTTTCTTAAACCTATAATTTTAACGTCATGCGCATCGGCATTTGCTCGGAATTGCGTGAGGCGTTGAGCAGCAGGCCGATGGCGAGCACCGTGGACACCATGATACTACCGCCGTACGACATCAGCGGCAGCGGCACGCCGACGACGGGGAGCATTCCCATCACCATAGCGCAGTTGATCAGGATATGCATGAACAGCAGCGCCGTCACGCCCGCCGCCAGCATCGCACCGAAGGTGCTGCGGCTGCGCAGGGCCACCGTCAAACCCGCCGCCAGCAGGACAGCGTAAAGCCCGAGCAGAAGCATGCTGCCGAAGAAACCGAATTCCTCCGCCAGCATGGTGAAAATAAAATCGGTGTGTTTTTCGGGAAGGAAATTCAGCTGGTTCTGCGAACCCTGCAGATAGCCTTTGCCGAACGCGCCGCCCGAGCCGATGGCGATCATCGATTGCAGGATATTATAGCCTGCGCCGAGTGGATCCTGCTCGGGATCGAGGAAGGTCAGTACGCGCCTTTTCTGGTAATCATGCATGAAATGCCAGACAATCGGGAATGCCGAAATGCCGCCTACCGCAAGGCCGATAAAATAGCGCCAGCGCACACCGGCGAGAAAACACATGATACCGCCGACCGACATCAGGATCGTCGTGGTGCCGAGATTGGGTTCGCGCAGAATAAAAATGGCGGGGAAAATAATCAGCAGCGCCGGCGGGATCAGGAACTGAAAGCGGCGTATATCTTCCGGATGCAGCTGCTGGAAATAACGCGCCAGCACGAGAATAACGGCGAGCTTCATAAATTCCGACGGCTGCAAATTTAGCCCGCCCAGCGTCAGCCAGCGTTTGGCTCCCATGCCAATATGCCCCATGATATCGACGCCGATCAGCACGGCAAGGCAGAGGAAATAAATCACATATGCATAATCCATCAGCACATGCATCGGCAGCAGCGCGATGATCAGCATTAGTACGAATGCCAGCGCAAAACGGCTTATCTGCGGCGCCGCCCACGGATGAAGCCCCCCGCCGCCGGCCGAAACCATCATGGCAAAGCCGATGACCGCAATCGCCGTCATGATGGCGACGATGAACCAATTCACTTCCGGCAGGCGGCTCAATAGGGACAAATGGCGATTATACATAGGGTAATAATGTCGTGACGGCTGAACAATTTACATCAAATACATGAGAAACATAGGAGAGTTTTTTTATAAAAACATTATACTTATCAAGTAACTGCTTTTGAAGATTTACCACTATTTAACTCACGGCATGCTATCCTATAGCATCTCACAATACTATGTGGACACAAAAATTATGCGCAGGAATGGTGCTGCAAAAAATCTGGCGCCGGCATCTATGGTAAAATGCGAATCCGGCATTACCGTTGTCGAATTCGCTATTATCGCGCCCGTATTTCTTTTGCTGATTTCGGGTATCGTCGAATTTTCCCTGATCATGTTCACCAGCGTCGTCATGGAAAGCGCAACCAATACTACGTCGCGCCTCGGCAAAACCGGATATACGACGGGCGGAATTTCGCGCCAGCAGGAAATCATCAATACCGTCGATGCGCGCACGGCAGGATTACTCGACCCGACGAAAATCACTATCAAGAGCGAATCTTATTCCGACTTTAACAATATCGGCCAGCCGGAACCCTGCATTACCCCATCGCCCTGCCCCGGAACCGCCGGCGTCAACTTCGTCGACATCAACGGCAACGGCACATGGGACGCCGATATGGGGCAGGCAGGACTCGGTGGCGCGGGCGACATCGTCGTCTACACCGTCAGCTACCCGTGGCACATCATGAATCCGCTGGTCAGCACCATCATCGGCAGCACATTTACGATTACGGCCCGTTCGGTCGTACGCAACGAACCTTATAACTGATTATGAAAAAAAGATTTATACAATTCACCCGCGCACAGGAAGGCATCGCCTATCTTGAATTTGCGCTATGCATGCCGTTCCTGATCGCGCTGCTGATGGGCTCGATCGAAATGACGCGCTATATCCTGATAGTACAGAAGGTGGAAAAAGTAGCCATAACCATTTCCGACGTAACGTCGCAGGGCAGCACCATTTCCACCAGCGACCTCAACAGCATTATCTACGCCGCTTCGCAGGTAATGCTGCCCTATACGTTCGGCGCCAACGGCTATGTCATTATCAGTTCAGTCACACAAACGGGAACCTACAGCACCAGCAACCCTCCCAAGGTCAGCTGGCAATATACCAGCAGCGGCGCCAACGGAAGCTGGATCCAGCCGAGCCAGATCGGCACGGTCGGCAATACCGCAACGCTTCCCAATGGAATGACCTTGTTCGACAAAGATAACATTATCGTTTCCGAAGTTTTCTACCACTTTACGCCGATCATCCCTACCAACGGCGTTATCGGCACTACCTCTATCTACAAAATCGGCATATATAAGCCGCGCCTTGGAGCACTTTCGACCCTAAGCGCGCTACCCTATTTTTGGCTACCTTTCACAGGAGCGGTATTATGAAACATCTTTGGAACCGGTTGCAATGGCGCAGCTGTATGCGGTCTGAAAAAGGCTCCGCCCTGCCCTTCATCGCCATCGGCATGTCCATGCTTATCGGCGCAACCGGTGCGGCTATCGATATGGGCCGCGTGCAGATCGTGCAATCGCGCATGCAGAACGCCCTCGACGCCGCCGGGCTTGCTGTCGGGAGCGAAGTCAGCACCACCAATATCACCACTGAAACCAGCAAATATTTCTACGCCAACTTTCCGGCCAACTATTTAGGTATCACCATCACCAGCGGTCCCACGGCCACGCCCAATGCCGATAACACCGTCATCGCCCTTGCCGTTTCAGGGACGCTACCCAATACCTTCATGAAAATCTTCGGCCACCCCACCTCGACCATCTCCGCTACCTCGCAGATCACGCGCCAATCCAAGGGTATGGAACTGGTGCTGGTGCTCGACAATACCGGTTCGATGAATTCGCCGGTAAACCCGGCCGACAGCAGCACGCCTAAAATCGCAGCGCTGCAGAGCGCCGCAACCACATTGCTGAACACGTTGTACGGCTCCAACAATACGATACAAAACCTGTGGGTGGGTGTGGTTCCGTTTTCCCAAACCGTAAATATCGGCACCGGATATCCCAGCTGGATGAATACGAGCTACGATAATGCGCTCGATTTCGGGCCGACCATCACCAATAAGAACTGCGCTTCCTATACCGGCACCAGCCCGGCCACCACCGGCACTTACAATTCCAACCCGGGCTGCGCCTACGCCATTTCCAGCACGACGAACCACACCCCCCCCCGGCGACCAATTTCGGACCGACCAACTGGAAAGGCTGCGTCATGGCGCGCACCGCACCGTATGACACCTCCGACGATCCGCCATCCGTTGCATCCTTCCAGGCATATAATTATCCGGCCACAGCCGACGGCAGCAACAATTACAATCCTTGGGTAAGCGCGAGCACCACAAGCAGCAAAAAGAATAACGTCACCACCTATAAGACGACCACGACCTATGATTTCGCCAACACCAGTTCGCTCGGCGTCGCCATGGGCCCGAATGCGTTATGTCCGCAACCGGTCACGCCGATGGTGGCGGAAAAAAGCAGCATCATTACCGCAATCAATGCTATGGTCGCGGGCGGCAGCACGGAAATCGACCTCGGTATGGCGTGGGGCTGGCGTATGCTTTCGCCGCGCTGGCAAGGACTATGGGGCGGCGAAATGAACACCAACAGCTTGCCGCTGGCGTATAATACGCCGCTGATGGACAAGGTCGTCATCCTCATGACCGACGGTATGAACGAGCTCGATCCGTATAACTTTACCGCTTATAAATATCTCGACAGCGGCGTACTTGGCACCACCAATTT